>JGI2924J29684_1078464_pt1 | contig 53346 bp, 49 predicted proteins | sample BenlonsequencITS_FD_29684 | JGI IMG/M metagenome (IMG submission 29684) | reverse complement strand
CGTCGTCGACGACGATCACTTCGACCTCATCATGTGTCTGATCCAGTGCTGTCCGGATCGCGCCTCCGAGAAAAGACGGCCGGTTGTACGTCGGAATGACCACACTGACGGCTGTCATATCCAGTGAAGCTCCATTCACCGTCTTTAGCTTACCGTTTCGGCTACCGGACTCGATCACCCGTGAGCCGATACCGGCACGAACCGGCAGATGTTTTTATCGTTCGGTAGTTTCAGCGTATATGGAGTCGCGAGGGAATGTCTGGCGTCTGCGACCATCTCTTGATCAGGTATGATCGATCGGGATCTCCTCCGGTTGAACACACGGGACACGATCTGTGAGCTGTTCACACCGGGTTCGATCTTTCCGCCCGGAACGATCTGTGCCGTGGCACCGACCGCGATCGAGACGTATGTCGAGTACGACGTGTTCACCAAGTACGGTCACGCGGGCCACATCGAACCCGGCGAGTGGGATCTGCGGGCCGCCCCGCTCTCGTCGAGTCCCAAGTACCGGCTCATACGCGACTATCAGACCGGAGCGATCGACAGCAGTGACCTCACGTACCAGCGACTGCGGGCGGCCGGCTATCCCGAAAGCGAGGCGTCGTTCTACACCGAGTACGGCTACGGCACCTATCTCGACGCGCTGTTCGACTCAGTGAAGCGAAACGGAATCGAGAACGACCCGACGGAAGCCGGATCGCAGACCCAACCGGCCGACAGATACGATCAGATCGCGGTCAACATCGGTCGTGACGGGGCGGTGATCTTCAACTCGTGTGGGTTCCACCGGCTCGTGACGGCGACGGTCCTGGCGGTCGAGACGGTTCCCGTCCGGCTCAACGTGATCCACGAGGACTGGTGGGACCGGGAGCGCGGGCTCGAGACACAGCTCGAAGCACATCCGTCGCTGTCGTACGTGGATCGAGTACGGCCCGCCTGGACCGACGTCGTCCGTTGACCGCAGCCAGCCGGTGGCAACGGTCCGGGGCACCCGCCAGGGCGTCGACCGGTGGTGAGGACGGGACTCAGCCCGGAGCCAGCGACTGCAGCTGTTGTTTCTCGATCAGACCGACCGACACGGTCGCACCGAGCCAGACCAGGCCACCGAGGGCGACGACTGCGAACAGCGAGACGAAGCCGTCGATCGCAGACGCAAAGGGGAAGACGACAAGCGCCATGACGCCGGTCACGGCAGTGATCTTCACACAGCGCGTGCCGATCGCCCACCAGTCGAGGCGGAGTTCGAGATGCATGAGATACACGTTCAGTGCGACGTACACCGCATAGGTTCCGGCCGTCGAGACCGCGGCCCCGGCGATCCCGATCGTCGGGATCAACACCAGGTTTAGACCCAGATTGGCAACTGCCGTCACCCCCTTCGCGTATGCGCGGTGTTTTGCGCGACCGAGGTAGTCCAGTCCACCGCTGGTGATGTAAGAGATCGCCTGGACGACGAGATAGATCGTCAGTAGCTGCAGAACGATCGTCCCACCGGTGTACGCCGGCCCGAACAGAAGCCGCAGCGTCGGCTCCGCGACGATCACCAGTCCGACGGCGGCCGGCACGTAGAACAGAAGCGTGCTCGTAAGCGCCTCCCCGTACAGCCGGGAGGCGGTCTCGAGATTATCGCGGTGGAGTTGCTCGCTGTATCTGGGCGCGATCGCAAACCCGAGCGAGTTCGCAGGGACCTTCAGAAACGTCATGATCTGCTTTGCGACGACGTAGTAGCTCACCGCGAGTGGTGTCAGGAACGCCCCGATCAGCAGGATGTCGACGCGTTTCATGAGAGTGCTACTGTTCTCCGTGAGCGTGATCGGGAGCGCGTACTCGACGATGCGACGGCGAAGCCCGGGTTCGATAGGGCACCGCTCGGCGGTGGTGTAGAGGGAGTAGACGGCACCGACCGTCAGAGCAGCCGCCACGAACGAACTGACCACGTAGCCGACGAGGGCGCCGACCGCACCCAGCCCGGCTAGAACGAGCCCGATCGCGACGAGCGGGCGGACAACCGCCTCGACAAGGGCGATGGACGCGGCCCATTCGATCTTTTTGAACCCCTGACAGATGCTTCGCCCCGAGTTGAACACCCCGTGGGTGATGACGTAGAGCCCTCCGACCAGCAACAGGGGTTCGAGCCCCGACTCCCCGAGCAGGACCGCGACCTGTTCGCGGGCGAGGACGAGCCCGACGGTAACGAGGCCAAGCGTCCCCACGAGGACGAGCCCAACGGTCTCGATGATGTGGGGGATCTGGCCAGGCGCCGTCTCCTCGTGTTCGGTAATATACCGGGCCGCGGACTTGCCGAGCCCGAGTTTGCCAGCGACCGTGACGATGGCGAACAGCGAGATCGCGAGATACAACAGGCCGTAGGCGTCCGGGGAGAGCAACCGGGCCAAGACCACGACGAGGAGGCCGTTGGAGAGGTTCTTGAGGACCTGCGAGAGAAAGTCGGCTTTCAAACCAGTGGCGATCTTTTCACTGAGTGACATTCGGGTGAAGGCTGGGTGGTCGGCTACTGTGTTGGGCCGGTGCTGTTCGTTTCTTTCGTGCGAACCGGGTCGGGAAGCGGGACGTCATTGCCGGCGCCACGTAACAGCGAGACTCCGACGAACGTCGCTAGAAGCCATGACTCCGTCGACAGACCTCCCAGCGTGAAGGACTCTGTCAGCATCTGTGCCACCAACAGCACCAGCATCGAGAGGACGAACTCGTGCCACGACGACCCGGTCCATGCCTTGCGCCAGGCGACAGCCACCGAGCCGAGAATCGCCAGTATGTACACGCCGCCGACGAGATAGCCCAGGTTCAACACGATCGCGACGAACGAGTTGTGCGTCTGGAACTCGTGCTCGAAGCCGGCGCCGACGAGAGGGGTGTCGGCGGCATGTGCGAGTGCGGCCTGCCAGAACCCGAGGCGCTCGCTGCCGCCTCGCTCGATGATGAGCGTCAGATACGACAGGCCGGTCTCCGTCAGGAGGAAGCCGACGGCCGCGAGCAGACTCAGTACCGCAAATCCGACTCCCAGAGCGGGCGATCTGAGCGCGAAGAGGACAACCGTGGCCGCCAGAAACGCTGCCAGTGCCATCGTGGCATCCGTAAGCACGAGCCCGACGAGCACCACCACGAACGCCACCCCCCAGGCCGGACGCCGGGTCTCGAGAACGCCCCAGAGGGCACTCAGACTCGCCACGGCGGTGGCGAATCCGAGGGCGTTCGGGTTGGCGTAGACCGAGGCGATCCGATACCCGGGCAGCCCGAAGACGTTGTTTCCGGTCCAGGGGAAGGTCACACTGGTAGTATGTTCCAGCACGAGAAGCACGAACCCGAGTACGGTGAGGGCCCCCACGGCACCGACGAGCCCGCCCAGAAACGATCGCGGGGCGGTCCTGATGGCGGGAGCGACGAGGAAAAAGAGGACGACGACAAGAACGGGAGTGAGAACGATATACGGGAGGATCGAGACGCTGCCGGTGAGCGCAAACTGGAGTAGCAGGCCGATCCAGTAGAGCCCGAACAGCCCGAACACGATCGGATGCGGACGGGACCCACTCATCCGGTCACGGTTCGCTCTCGCTACGAGTCCCAGATAACAGATCGGGAACACCATTCCCGCCGAGATGAGATAGCCGACCGTTGGCTCGAGCAGCCACGTAGTCGGTGCAAGCCCCGCAAACACGAGCGCAACGCCGATGTACGTCACAGATCGCTCCGCCGTACTCATGGGTAGTGGCGCCGAACCGGTGTCGTGCTGTGGGCCCGTTGCTGGTGGGGGGTGTTGGCCGCCGGCCTGCTGGGCTCGTTCGAGCCGGTCGAGCGCTGCTCGCTGCACGGAGCCGCGGCGGTCATCATGCGGTGGATAGCCCGCGTTCGGTCGGCTGTCCTCCAGCCGCGGTCGATCGCGAACGAGCACGCCACCCGCCGCGGAACGGGTCGAGAACGCCGGTCTCGCCACACGGAAGGGTCCGTGGCTTGGACCGGCTCGGAGAGGGACGGGGTCGCGGTTTCGGCCTGGCGTGACACACTCCCGGGAGCGAGCGCCGCAGGAAGATACCGGCGGCAGGAAGAAGAGAGACGACTGGCACCATTTACTGATAGCTGGCTATTCAGTTGCAAAAGGATTTTCATATCGCATCCATGTGCCGCCGGCTAAGCCACACAGCGGGGACTCCGTCGACGGTCAGCCGTGATACCCATCGGTGTGCCGGTTCCGGCACTGGTGGTCGAAAGAACTGCGGTTGCCCACGCCTCCGCGCGGTCCGGCAGCCGTGGGCGACGCCATCGTCGTCCTCGGCTATCGTTCCTCCCGAAGAGGGGCCGAAGAGTTACTGTACAGCGGCCGTGTTCGTGTTCCCGAGTCGTGCTGGGGCGTGCTACGGGCCCGAGGCGACGGCGTCGGAGACTCGAGTCGTCTGCCGGAACTCGACAGGTCGCCGTTGTCGGCGCGTACGTACTCTGTGTCCCCTCGGTGACGCCGTTACGATTGTCGATGACATCCGGTCCCCGTTCTCGGCCACACGGTCGCCCGTGACCGGCGAATGTGACTCCTACCATGGCCAGCACGTGGTTCGCTCGGTCACAGCACGGCTGTACCGAATCGCTAGTCTAGGAAGTCTCGTTCGTCGGCTCCGCCTCCGCGGTCTGGGGGGTGTCGGAAGAGACCGTCGGCAGGTCGCGTCGTTTGTACAGATAGGCAGCGACGATCCCGAGCCCACCAAGCGGGACGAGCACACCGAGCTCGTACCATCCGGGATGTTTGAGCTTGCGTTTTTTGGCATCGAAGTAGACCACCGCTGATGTCGGAATTTGCAGAAAGAAGACGACAGCAAAAACGAGGTAGACGGTCGGGTCCATTTTCAGATAACTGGTTACTCAGGTGGAAAAGGATGTTCATCTCGATGGCTCAGTGAGAGAGCAGTCTTGTAGACACGTTTCGTCCGTCCGGCGACGCTCACGACCAGCCATGAGGGCAATCCAGTCGGCACCGACAGAGCGAACGGATCCATGCGCTGCAGGGATCTGATCTATGACGCGTGTTCGTCCCCATCGGTACCGGTATGGATCGCCATCTCCCAACGCGTCTTCGTTTCATAGATACTTCTCTCTTCTACTGTCCGCTATCGTAATTGCTTCAAAGTACTATAAGTATGTACTACCTCTTTGAGAAGAGGGAAATTTAGATATATTGGGTAGGTATTAATATCTCAGAGGTCAGAGAAAAAAGAGATGAGTGAGGCGATCCCGCCACAGTGTCCGGAATGTGGCTCCACGAACCTCGCACTCTTGCGTGTGTCACCGAGTGAGCACAGCCGAGGCGACGAATGGGTTACACATGCGGCATGCGAACACTGCGATGAGTACACCGAGTGGTTCGACTGACAGTCGCGGTCGAACGGCGCCAACCGCCGTTACTCGGGTGGTGTGTTCCGTGATGAGACCCTGTCCTCGGCTTGGGACGCCGATTGTCGGCTCGACTCCTCCTGGTGCTCTAGAAAGGAGAGTTCGCGCTGGGGGAACGGGATGGTGATCCCTTCCGCTGCGAACCGGTCATAGATACGCCGGTTGAGCTGATCGATCGCCCGTTTTTCGGTCAGCGGGTGGGCGATGTACACCTGCACCTCGAACAGAAGTGTGGAATCACCGAACTCGGAAAACAGGACGCGTGGCCGTGGTGAGTCCCGGACCATCGGCGCGTCCTCACAGACCGTGCTAGCGATCCGCTCGACGGTCTCGTAGTCGGTTCCGTACGCGACGGAGACGGGAACGTCGATCCGGATATGTCGCTGTGGTGCCGACTGGTTGACGACCTGGGTCGAGTTCAACACCGCGTTCGGGACGGTTACCATCGTGTTGTCCGGGGTCAACACCGTCGTCGACCGGATTCCGATGTCCGTTACGGTGCCCCGCGTGTCGTCTTCGAGTAAGACGACATCGCCGGGATGATACGTGTGGTCGAACGAGAGCGAGATTCCGCCGATCAGGTTTCTGATCGCGTCCTGGGCGGCAAAGCCGACGACCACGCCGAGAACACCGGCAGAGGCCAGAAACGGCGTTACTTGGAGGTTCCATACCTCGACGACGACCAGCACCCCGACGCCGACAACCGCGATCGTCCAGAAGTTCTGGAGGATCGGTGCGAACTCGTAGCGCTGTTCGCGCTCGTTCGCAACCTCGAGCCACTGCTCGCCGATCCGAATCGCAGCGCGTGCCCACACCACTGCCAGTGCCGTCAACACCACGTTACTGAGAAGTGATCGTGACGCAATGAGTCCGAACGCCTGGAGCACAAGGGAGCTACCGATGAACAGAATCGAGAGCGAGAGCGGCGTATAACTCTCCGTTGCGATCGCTCGCCGCAACGACGTAGACTCGTCGGTCGCCGATCGGTGAAGATACCAGCGACCACCCCAGTGGACGAGCCGTGACAACAGATACGTCGTCAGAAGAACCAACGAGAGCACAAACCACTCCCACTCGGGTAACGCCACTGCGAGGACGCCGGAGTCGAGGGAGGCAAGCCACGGCGGCCGTGCAAGGAGTGGGTCGTGCATTCGAACCGTCTCGATTAGTAGACTACTGTTTATACTATATTTATATGAACCAATCGGAAAGATTCATTACCTTAGTTAGTTGGGTTGAGATGAAATTGATCGGGCCACACAACGCTGGCTGTCGGCAGTGTCTCTATTCGACCGTGACGCTCTTCGCGAGGTTCCGCGGTTTGTCGATCGAGCGCTCCAGCCGGTTCGCGATCCAGTAGGACGCCAGCTGGAGCTGGACGTTCGCCAGGATCGGCGTCAGCGTCGGGTGGGAGGCGGGGACCTCCAGGACGTGATCGACCGAGTGGCGGACCCGCTCGGGAACGTCGGTGACCGCGATCACGGGCGCCCCTCGGGCCTGGACCTCCCTGACGTTGCCCAGGGTCTTCTCCAGGCGCGACCCCGCGGTCAGCAGCGCGAACACCGGCGTTTGCTCGGTCACCAACGCGAGCGGGCCGTGTTTGAGCTCGCCGGCGGCGAACCCCTCGGCGTGTTTGTACGTGATCTCTTTCATCTTCAGCGCGCCCTCGAGGGCGACCGGGGCGGTGTACTCCCGGCCGATGAAGAAGTAGGCGTCGGCGTCGACGTAGGCGTCGGCGATCGCCTGGGTCCGAGAGTCGTCCAGCACCCGCTGGATCTGGGCGGGCAGCTCGCGCAGCGCCTCGAGGAACGCGGGCTCGCGCTGGCCGACGAGCGCGCTGGTGACCATCGCCAGCGCGACCTGCTGGCTCGCGAACGTCTTCGTCGCCGCGACGCCGATCTCGGGGCCGGCCCGCACGTAACAGACGTGGTCGCACTCCCGGGCGGCCGAGCTCCCCACCGTGTTCGTCAGCGCCAACGTCACCGCGCCGGCGTCGTTCGCCTCCCGCAGGGCGCGCATCGTGTCCGCGGTTTCGCCGCTCTGGGTGACGCCGATCACCAGCGTCTCCGGGTCGACGGGAACGGTCGCGGCGCGGTACTCGCTGGCGAGAAACGCCTGGGCCGACACGCCACGTTCGCGCAGCAGCCGCGCCCCGTAGCGCGCGGCGTGATACGAGGTGCCACAGGCGACGAGCTGGACCCGCGTGGGCGCCTCGAGGGCGGCCAACGCCTCGAGGGAGAGCCGGCCCGCGTCGGCGTCGACCCGGCCCCGCAGACAGTTCCGGATCGCGCGGGGCTGTTCGTGGATCTCCTTTTTCATGTAGTGGTCGTAGCCGCCCTTGCCCGCGTCCTCGGGCTCCCAGTCGACCTCGTCGACCGTCGGCTCCACGACGGCCCCCGACGCGTCGGTGACGGTGACGCCGTCGGGCGTCAGCGTCGCGAACTCGCCGTCCTCGAGGTAGATGACGCGATCGGTGTACTCGATAAAGGCGGGCACGTCGCTCGCCAGGTAGGTGCCGGCGTCGCCGAGGCCGACGACCAGCGGTGACTCGTGGCGGGCGGCGTAAATGACGTCTGTGTCCTCGAACACCGCTGCAATGGCGTAACTGCCCTCGAGCCGGTCGACGACCTGGCGGAACGCTGTTTCACGGTCTTCACCAGCCGCGAGGCGTTCCTCGAGCAGGTGGGGGACGACCTCGGTGTCGGTCTCGCTGGTGAACGCGTGGCCGCGCGCGGCGAGCTCGTCGCGCAGCGTCTGGTAGTTCTCGATGATCCCGTTGTGGACGACCGCGACGCGGCCCTCACAGTCGGTGTGGGGGTGGGCGTTTTCGTCGGAGGGCCGCCCGTGGGTGCTCCAGCGGGTGTGACCCAGGCCGGCCGTCCCGTCGGGTTCCGCCGCGGGGAGGGCCGACTCGAGCGTCGCCACGTCGCCCTCGCGTTTGGTGACGGTTATCGGCTCCCCCGCGAGGGCGACGCCCGCCGAGTCGTACCCCCGGTACTCCAGCCCGTAGAGCCCGGTCAGCAGGATCTCACGCGTGTCCCCGTCCCCGGTGTAGCCGATGATCCCACACATCAGCTCTCCACCTGCCAATTAATTAGTTGTCCATTCGTGATAAGATGTAAGTTATAAATAGTCTGCACACTCGACATACTATTACTAACGGAGGTAATTCCGTTTATTTATTTCGGTTATTGCTAAGTGAAGAATCTCCGCCTGAGGACGGCCATGCGAGTGGTGCGAGGGGCTATCGCCCCCCGGCCACAGCGCACGACACTCGATCGGGTCCGGTCGTCCGAGTGCGCTGGCCTCGAGCATGGCTCCGACATCGGTATCAAGCGTCTGATAGCGTCCGGCGGCGCCACGAGTGGTCTCTTCAGACCTACATTCTGGTTTATAGATAAGACCATCCCGAGATTCGAGCGCGTAGCAGTTGATACGGGCTAGCCGGTGAGAGCTCGTCCGTTCGACCGACAACTAACCGATAGTAGTTGTATATTTGCTAGACAAGTTTCAATAGTGATCGGCCGAAGTATCACGATAGATGCGATGGGTCCTCGCTTGGCTCTCCTCGAGGTTGGACGGCTCGCAAACCGATGGAACGGCCGATCAAGAGCTACCACGGCAGACAGAGCTGGTCGAGGGGATCATCCGCGAACAGCTCGAGTTTACCCGGATCGATGAACAGCCCTACACTTATCCGACCGAGGCGGTCGCCGAGATAAAGCAACTCAAGCGCGAAAGACGCCACGACGAGGTCGAGGAGCTTCTCCTGTGGTGTATCGATTTCGTGGAAGCAGAAGCGGACGACAAGGGGTACGACGAGCCGCCACACGTGTACTATCGCCATCTGGCGATCGTCTATCGGAAGGAGTGCCGATACGAGGACGAGGTCGAACTGCTCGAGCGATATCTGCGGATCTGTGAGACCCTCGGCGGCGAGCCATCGACGGTCATGCGTGACCGACTCGAGCGCGCCCGCGAACTGGCCGACAACTAGACCAGTCCTCAAACGGGAGCGGTCGGTAGGCCGTAGTAGGTGTCAATCGGCCATCGGGACTGCGATGCTACCGACGGGACCCACCGACACTGCGACTGTACGCGGCAGAACCGAGTTCGTTCTTTCGATCCGAGAGAGAATAGATGGCGAGTTGAGAAGCCTGGATGGGACTCTTCGACGCAGCTACCGAACGGAGTCGAGCGAAACCACTGTGAGCCCGGCTTAGGGACCACGGTAGGTGTCGATACCGGAATCGCCGTGTGGATCCGTGGGAGGACACTCGAGTCTTACCTCGGTGACGACCTCCCGTGTAATGACCTGCCAGGTCCCGTTTCGGCGACTCTTCTCGGTGCGAAGCCATGTGCCTCCCTTTTGAGGCTCGAAAACATACCGCAGACGGCAGGCGTCCTCGGGAGCCCACTCGATTATAATTGTCTCTCTCATTCTACTTTCCTCTTCTATTGAATAGGGAGTTCTCACTACAGTTATTATTTTTGGTATTATCTTCTATAGAATTGGGATCCGCGTCGTTAATTCTGTTACACTATATATGAAACCATCGGGGCAAAAGGGTAAAAGAAGTAGTGAAAAACACGAGCCCGTGCTTAGGATCGGTTCTCGCCGCCGGTGCAGTCCGTTTCCTCGGCAGTGGGCCCGCCGTCGTCCTCGGCTGTCGACTGCTGCTCGACAGTGTCGGACGCCGCTGGGGGCGAGCTATCGACTCTGGCGTCCTCGGAGTCGGCACCGCTCCCGCGGAGGTACGGAAAGCCCATCCAGAGCACGCCCAGGACCATGATCGCGACACCCAGTGCTGCGAGTCGCGGTTGCTCGATCATGGCATCGGACCGGGCCAACGACGGGTGCAGTCGAGACCGCACAGAGGACGCGTCGGAACTGAGAGCACGCTGTAGCGCCACTATCACCGAAGCGACATATAGCAGTTACTATCCAAGAACGCCCGGACGGTTCCCCACTTCCATCCCTACCGGCCCACCGCCGGCTGAGGGCATGAGACGGGCGGGTGACGTCCTCTCAGGACTGAAGTCGTGGGCTTCCGCGATATTCGTGTCACGACTCCGTCCCCGCATTCGGGGCGCGGGCGGTCGCCGTCACATCGTTTCAGTAGATGTTTTGGGCTGTAAACACTACCGCGGCCAATGAGCGACAGCGGCCAGGCGATCGCCGAAGAGACGGTCTCCTCCCTGCCGGTCGTCACGACCGAGGAACAGCTCCTCGCGCTGACGGTCGCGGTTCTCCTCGGGACGGTGCTCCTGCTGGCGGTGTTCCCGCGTGGCATCCAGCGACTGCAGACGACACTCGAGGACGCAACCGAACGCGACTGGGGCGAGACGCTCGAGCGGTATCTCCCGGTTGGCCGCCTCGCCCACGCGATCGTGCGGCTCGGCCAGCTGGGCGTCGTGGTCGGTGGTATCGTCGGCGTCCTCCACCTCTGGGGGTACGAATCGCCCGTCTGGTATACGATCGAGATCCTCACCGCCATGTGGCCGTCGCTCTCGCGGATGGTGGCAAGCGGGGTCGTTCTGCTTGCGGCGTATCTCGGTGGGTTGGCGGTCGCGTCGTGGATGGACTCGCTGTCGGCGAACGCCCCCGGGATCGACCGCCACGACCGGGAGATCATCACGCGGGTGTTACAGCTCACGCTGCTGATCACGGCGGTGCTGTTCGTTCTGACCCTCTGGAACTTCGATATCTCGGGGCTGCTCGTCGGTGCGGGCGTCATCGGGGTGGTTCTCGGCTTCGCCGCACAGGAGACGCTCGGCTCGGTCATCGCGGGGTTTATCCTGATGTTCTCGCGTCCGTTCGAGATCGGCGACTGGATCGTCGTCGGCGACGACCGGGGGATCGTTACCGATATCACGATCGTCCACACCCGGATCCGCGGTCCGAACGGCGAACACGTCATCATCCCGAACGAGGTGATCGGGAGCCGGACGATCCGCAACCGCAGCAATGAAAGCCGGCTCCGGTTTGCCGTCGATGTGGGCGTCGACTACGAGACCGACCTCGAGACCGCCCGCGAGGTCGCCCAGGAGGCGGTCGAATCGCTCGAGATCGTCGAAGAGACCCCGTTCCCGTCGGTCCGCATCGAGGAGTTAGCCGACTCGTCGGTCGTGCTCCGGATCCGGTTCTGGATCGCCAAACCCAACACGGAGAAGATGTGGAAGGCAGAGGACGAGGTCCTCGGGGCGGCAAAAACGGCACTCGAGGACGCCGGCGTCAACATCCCATACCCCCATCTCCGCTCGGTCACGGAGGCGAAACCGACGCGGGAGCCACGGAGCATCTCACAGTCCAACCAGGACTGACCGCGGGACGACGCCGACACGAGACGGAGTCACCCACGACACCGGCCGGCCGGGCGGCCAGCCCCGACGAGCGGGCCGACACACCCGATCCATCGACCGCGTCGGACCCCCGTGTGGGCACGGAGACGGCTCGCTGGCGCCGGGGACACGGCCCCGGCCGGGGGTCACGCCGCTTCGCCACCGGCCTCGAGACCCCCACCCTGAGCCGCGTTCGGACGCCGGCCCGTCACTGGAGCCCGCGATCCAGCGCCTCGAGCGCCTCCGCGAGCGTCACGATCGCGAGGTCGTGCTCGAGGGCGGTCTCGATGGTGTAGCGAATCCGGTCGGCGGTGAGGGTCTCGAACTGCGAGTGGCCGCCGACGATCGCGAGGACGGCCTCGTCGGCGGCGGTTTCCATGAACGCGTCGAGCTCGGCCTCGGTCGCCTTATCGGTCTCGATATACCGCCGTTGCATCGTCGTCGGGTCGAGCTCCGCGAGCGCGTTGTGCCCGCCCCCGTACCGGTGGTTCGCGACCGCGTCGTACTGTTCCCGCACGACGTCTTCGACGACGCCGTGATACCGGGTATAGGGGTAGACGAAGCCGGTCACGTCGAGCCCCCACGCCTCGAGCTGTGCGTCCGTCCGTTCGAGCACCGTTTGCATGAACTCGGCCGGATGTCTGACGGTCCCCGCGTCGCTGATCGGGCCATCCAGCGGCTCGGCGAGTTCGATATACTGACCCGCCGCGTCGCTGTCGGCCCCGGCGACGGTCGTCGGTACCTCGCGGTCCTCGTCGGAGACGACCAGCGGATCGCCCTCGAAGTCGCCGTGGCGGTTCCAGTCGACGGCGAGCCGCTCGTCACCGTCGGCGGCGGCCGCCGTAAGGGGGATCTCGCCGAGCACGCGGTGGTCGGCCGTATGGGAGAGGACACCCCACCCCGCCGCGGCCAGTTCGGTCAGCTGTGCCGGGCTCAGGTGCGCGGCCGACGTCTCCATGAGCCCCGGACAGGCTGCGATACAGCCCGGGACGTCGTACTCCTGGTGGATCCGGTAGGTGAGCGTGTAGTCCTCGACCGGGCTGTCGTCGTACGTGAACACGAGCAACCCCGCGGCGTCGGCGACGCGTGACTCGAGTGACGGCTCGGTTTCGGTCGCCCCACCGGCATGGCTCTGTTCGGCGGACCGGTCCTGTCGTGACGCCGGCTCGGTGTCCCGGTCGGTGGTGGACTCGCGGCGGGTCACCCCAGCCACGCCGGCACCACCGACGCCGGCGGCAGCGACCCCCGTCACCGCAAGAAATTTCCGACGGTTCATTGTACCGAATGTAGTTAATCATATTAAAAATTGTTTCGGTCAATACCAAATACTAATATCTTATATATAGTTATGATGGTAAGGAAACACACTTCGTCGGACGATCGGCCGGCGGCGGGACGACCCGGCGCGGGTGGTCGGGATTAGTGGCCGGCCCGGCGCATCGCCCAGAGGTCGTCGAAGTCGATGGTCTCGACGCCGTCGGTCTCGGCGATGTACTGGATCAGCTCCTCGTAGTCGTCGGCGTCCATCGTGTTGTCCTGCTCGAAGGCATGGAAGTTCAGGATCGTACACTGGCGGTGGGCGGCGGCGGCGTCGACACACTGCCTGGCGATCTCGAGATCGTGGCCGATCGTCCGGGGCAGGACGAGCGGATCGTAGCCGTGGACGCCGGTGAGGTTGACGTTGCCGGCCTGGTTGAACCCGCCGGCGTAGTAGTAGTCCGACACCAACTCGAGGACCTCCCGGTCGAAGTCGTTGTGCGGGAACACGAGATAGTGGCCGCCCTGGAACTCGTTCTGGACCGCCCAGTTCTTGTCGACCTCGATCGAGTCCCGCAGGTCGTCCGGCTCGAGGTCGGTAAACTCGGTGTGAGTGCCGTGGGCGACGATCTGATCGCCGGCCTCCTGGCGCTCGTTGAGCTGGTCGGTCGTCATAATGCCGTCGCGCTGGTCGCGGGTCCACTGGCGGATGGCCGCCTGGACCGCGGTGACGTCGTACTCGTCGTGGATCGGTCCCGCCGGCTCGTAGAAGTCCTCGAACCCGTCGTCCCAACAGAGGACGACATACCCCTGGTCGGGCTTTTCGTGGGTGCGGATGTCGTCGACCCAGACCTCGGCCTCGTCGCCGGTGTTGTGGAGCACGACACGGAGTTCGTCGATCGCGTCTAGTTCGACGGGGGTCGTACTCTCCTCGAAGAAGCCGGGACAGGTCCGGAACCAGCCGGGCTCGTCGCTGCCGTAGGAGACCGACTGCAGCATGTAGGTCGCATACCCGCCGTAGATATCACGGAGCTGGAGCTCGAGGGCGATGTTCGCCGGCGTCGTCGTCCGGACCGCCATCGAGACGTCCCGGTCGCTCAGATCCGTCGCTTCGAACGCCGTCGCCACGACGGCGTTCCCCTCGTCCTCGGCGGTCAGTCGCAGACTCTGGCTCCCGTCGAAGACGACGTCCGTCTCGGCTTCCCCCGCCCCCTCTAACAGCTCCCACTCCTCGAGACTCTCGAAGTCGACGAACCCCTCGCCGGGCTGGCGGTACTCCTCGCGGCTGTTGTACGCCGTCTCGACGGTGAGTTCGGGCGAGTCGACGTCGTCCGCCGCCGCCTCGGTATCGTCACTCCCGCCGTCGGTCTCGTTCGTTGCCCCGTCGTCCTCGCCGTTCGGAGAGTCCGAACCGATCTGATCCGCACACCCAGCCAGAGCAATCCCCATCGCCGTACCGGACGCTGCCAGAAACTGTCGTCGGAACCGTGAACGTTCCACCATTAGATAGGTGTTTGCAGAACAATTATTTTACTATTTTGGATTAAGAATGAAGACAACGACCGGACCGAACCACCACCGGACTGGGACTGACGGTCCTCACACGGCCGGTCACACTCCACGGAACCGACATCCGGGTCGGGCCGGTCCACGGTGGACGCGTCGAGCGGGGGTGGCGTCCGAAAGCGAGGGGGGCTAACACCACCCCTCACGTTTGGAACGACCTGACAGGGTAGCCAGGGATGGGTGACCGCACGCGGGCACCCGGTCCCCGACGGTGAAGCAGTTTAGGTCTCTGATACTAATAATCTTCTATAGAGTTAATATTAATATTTGGACCGGCCGGCCGATTCCGACCCCCGTTCGGCGGTGTTCCCGTCGTGGCCCTCGGCGGTTCGATTGCCCCTCTCCGTGGTGAACCGAACACCACGTGTCCCGCCGGGACCACCCCGTCACCAGGAAGACACCCGCGGAGGCGCGTCGCCCGGGCGAGAACCCAACTCGGCCGGGAGTGTCGCAGATTCGGTGTGTTCTCGTTCCTTCATTTTGTACCCATGAGAGCTAAAGAAAGACTCATGTGTGTTGGAGGTAACTGATAGTACCGATGGCAACAACGGAGGACTCGATCGACGGACTCACAGAGGACTGTCCACAGTGTGGTCGAGAGACGCTTCACAGCGTCTCCATCCAGCTCCGGACCGAGAGCGAGACCGGGCAGAACACGGCGTGTTCCCGGGAGCCGTATCGCGTCAGCGAGTGCCAGGTGTGTCACACGCGGGAGAGCCAGCGGATGAACAACGCCTAACCGGCCCACTGTCCGCGCCCGCGGTTCGTGACGGGACGGAGGCCCGGTCCCCACCAGTTCATGGCCCCGGGAGCGGGCTACTGGAGCGTTGCGAGTGTTCCGAGCACGCGGGGCCAGTGGGCGTGTGCGGCCTCGGCGTTGCCAGCGAGCGTGCCGCCGGCCGTCTCCCCCGCCGTCCCCCGGAGGGGGAGATACGGCTGGGGGAGCCGGTGGCCGGCGTCGGCATACCGCAGGTGGTCGAACGAGGGATGCCCACGCGTCGCGAGGCGCTCCCGGGCGTGGGCGTGCAGGCGGGCGCTTGGCCAGACGGCGTCGTCCTCGCCCGAGACGAGCAACACCGGTCCATCGATCCGCTCGACGGGGATCGTTGCGGCCGTGAGTTCGCGCGCTCCCGCAGCCGCGATGGCTGCGGTGTAGCGCTCGTGGCGGTCCTGACCAGCCTCGGTCGCGACCGCAAGCGGCGCACGCGGGTCGTCGTCGAGCGCCCAGGCGACGGTCCCCGCCGGGGAGCCACGCACCGCCCCACCCTCCCAGAGGATCCCGCTCCCCCCGACCGAGACGACCGGCCCGACCTCGTCGGACAGACTCCCGACGAGCAGCCCGAGCTCACCACCCCGGCCGACCCCCCAGACCCCGATCCGATCGCCGGCGACCCGCTCGTGGTCGCCCAGCCAGTCGATCGCGGCCGTGACGTACGCCACCGGAACCTCGACGACCGACGCCGGCAGCCCCGGGCCGTCGACGTACTCGAGTGCGAACGCCGTAAACCCGTGGTGGGCCAACAGCGCGGCGACGTGGTCCTGGGGTGTGCCGTCCGCGCCGTGGAGGACGAGCACGCCCGGCCCGGCTCCGCCGCTCGGCGGTTCGAAAACCCGACCGACGAGATCGCCAGGCGGCTCGGTGACGCGGGTGAACGGATGCCACCGCGAGAGGGTCAGTGCACCGAGCGTCCGGTCGTCGGCCACGACGCGGTACGTGAGACTGGTCTCGGGGGGCCACCGCTCGGGGTCGGCAACCGCTCCGGTGTACGCCGCCCACGGGGCGTCGGCGAACTGGATCAGGGCCCCCGTCGTCGGAACGTCGAGCCCCGCTGGAACGTCGCCGCCGACGAGAGGGGCGTCGTTCAGCGACAGCGTCTCCGTCTCGGTTGCAACGGTGACGGCGGCGCCGAACGTCTCGCCGGTCGTGCACTCGCCCTCGAGGACGACCTCGAGCTCCGCTCCCGCGGGGACGCCACGGGCCGTCAGCTCGACCGGCTCGTCGACGCGGACCGTCGCCGAGTGGGTGACCGACGACGGCTCGTCGGCGGGCAGCGTCCCCCCGGCGAGCCCAACGCTGGCCGTCCCGCCCAGCAACGCCAGCAGCTGGCGCCGCGAGCGGACACGCCGCGATCCCCTGTCGGTCGTCGGGAGGCCGTCGGTGAACATCGAGTCACGGAGTCCTCGTCGCTTCGTTCGCCAACTCAGACGGCGGCGGTATAAGAGCTTGTTGAACGCCCGTCATACTCGAAAAGAGACAGTATCCGCCGGGGCCGGCTCAGTCGCCGAACAGCAGGTAGCCAACCGAGAGAGTAACCAGCACCGAGCCCAGCGACCAGTGAAACATCGTATAGGATTCGAACAGCTGGTGGATCGCCCAGCCGGTCACGAACGCGAGCATCGCGGCGTCGAGCTCGCCGGTGTCGGCCAGTCCGGCGACGAGGCTGCCGCCGAGGAGAGCCAGATAGGCGAACCCGCCGACGAGTCCGGTCTGGATCGCGACCGACAGATAGGCGTTGTGGGGCGACGGCGCCGTCTCGGCCGCGAGGTAGGGCTCGATCACGACGCTGGCCGGCCCGCCGCCGTGACCGACCAGCAACGGCCCGTCGCGGATCGCCTGCAGACTTGCCGACCAGAGCGTAAACCGGTTCGCCGAGGAGATCTCGACGAGGCCAACGGCCATCCCCGCAAGCACACCGACCACGCCGAGCACGCTCGAGGCGAGCACGAGCGCGCCGAGACGACGGCCACCGAGGACACACCCCGCATAGACGACGACGGCGACCGCCGCTGCAAGCATCGCGGCCCGGGCGTTCGAGAGCACGACCCCCAACCCACAGAGGCTGCCGACCACGACCGCCAGCCCCACCCCGAGGGGACGCCGGGCAACGAGGGACCGGTGCAACTCGACGACCGCCGCGACGAACCCGGCAAACGACAGCAGCCCGAAGCCGTTCGGGTTCGGGAACACCGACTGGAGCGTCGTGTCGACGCCGGGAACCGGCGGCGAACTCGACCACTGGCGAACCTCGAAGATCCAGACGGCGTACTCTCCGACACCGTAGGTGGCTACCCCGAGAAGGACGACGAGCGACCCCAGACAGGACAGCAGCCGGAAGAACACCCGCTCGGGGACGAGCCGTGGGACGACCAGCAGATTCGTCCCCATGATGACCATCGCCCAGATCGGCCAGCGAGACTGTGAGCTCGAGGGATCGAACGCGAGCGTGTGGCCGAGATAGAGCGCCGCAAGCGCCATGAAACAGCCGACAGCGCCCCACTGGACCGGCGTATACCGTCCGGGGGCGGTGACGACCACCAGGAACGACAGCCACAGCACGAAAACGACGGTGAGCGCAAGCGGCCGGCTCGGTCCGAGGCCGAGCCCGGGTGAGCTGCTCTGGTAGACGACGGCGATCACGGCCAGGGCGACGCCAAGCACCGACAGGAGGGCCGCCTGGCGGTGCTCGGAGCCCCGGTAGCGGTCGAGCGCCAGCCGAGCGCCAAGCACCGCCGCCAGCAGGACGGCGACCGTCGCGAGCTGCCACGCGAACACCAGATCGGTCGCGTACGCCACAATCACGAGCAACAGATACAGCCCGAACAACCCGTAGGTCGCGCCGGCCGCGAGTCGGCCCACGCTCCAGTGGCGTCCCTGCGACGTCCCTCGCTTTTGCGTGAGAGTTCCCATAAGTGTACTGATCAGAAGTCCTGGGTAAAGATTTCCCTTGTCGCTGCACGCACGATCGGGGTCACACCCCTCAGGGACAGGGCGGTAGTGTCGGCGGGACCCACCCTCACAGCGCTGGTTGCCGAAACGGCCACGGCCCGGCCCGGACTCGCGTCGGTAGCGGCGGGCGGTCCTACTGGGAGCGCTCGCCGCGCGGGCAAAGCGCCGTCAGCCCCTCCTCGCGGTCGACGTAAACCGTGTCCTCGGTGACGAGACACGCCTCGTTGAACCCGTCGCTCCACTGGGTCTCGTCGAAGGTAAAACACCACTCCTCATGGCCGTCATCGAGACGGTAACCGACGATCTCGTCGGGGTTCGCCGAGCCGGGAGCGCTGTGGGCGACGACGACCGTGTCGTCGATGATCGCCGGCGGGCCGTACGCGTGCGAGCCGTTCTTACACCACTCCGAGTCGGGGCCCGTCATCTTGAGCTCGTACCGGCCACGGGTGACGGTCCGGTCGCCGACGGCGGCGGTCGTCAGCGCATCGGAGATGAACCGCTCGCGCTCTTTCGTGTCGTCGGCGAGACTCGTCACGCCCTCCTCGCCGTCGTTCTCGACAAACACCGCCTCGTCGGTCGCCGCAATCCCGTTCCCGAAGTCGCCGGCCCGGAGCTGCGCCGAGCGCTGGGTCGTGCCCGACAGCGGGTCGAACGCCACGACGGCGTCGGCATCGATCGAGTCCTCGCTCCGACGGCCGTCGAGCAGCCCGATCACCGAGCCCTCGACCGCAGCGACCGCGGTAGGCTGGGTACTGAACACGTAGCTAACCGCACCCGAATCGTCGGTCTGGTCCGGCGTAACACGGACGGTCTCACACGTCCACCGGAGCGAGCCATCGTCCGCTGCGAAGGCATAGAGCGTGCCGTCGACAGTGAGATAGACGGAGTCGAACGCAGCAACCGGAGCGGATGTGTCGGCCGCCTCTCCGAACCGCTTGCTCCACTGGACGCTCCCACTGGCGGCGTCGATCGCGGTGAGCTGGGAGCCGGCGACGAACACGGTTTCGTCGGCGACCGCCGGCGTACCTGCCGCCTCGATCCGCTCACAGGTCCACAGACACTCCCCGGTCGCCGAATCGAGCCCGTGGACGCCCGCTCCCGTCCGCAGATAGACCATCTCGCCGGCCGCGACTGCGTCTCCGGTTTCGCCGTACTGCCAGTCGATGAGATCCGGTTTCTCGAACCCGTCGGGCGCCGAGACAGAGCGGGTGTTTCCGGTGTTCCCGGCGTAGGACGACCATCCATCGGGTTTCTCGAGCGGCGGCGTCGTCTCTGTCGAGCGATCCCCGCTCCCGAGCGACGCAAGAAGCCCACCAGCCGAAAGCGTTGCACCTGTTGCCAGTACCGATCGACGTTGCCAGTCTGCCATCTCCTTTTTGACACCTACTGCTCACCTGTTTATCTAACAGTTATATAATAGTTGTGTCTGGTAAGTAGTTAAAACTGATTTCGAAAAAGGATCGGTATTTAGAACGGTTTGGAGTGGATGGAACCGGCCTGGCCGTGGGTGTTTCGAGCCCGATCCGCCCGCAGGGACGGCGTCGCTCCCGCGAGAGCCGTCCAGACGCCGGCGGTGATCCGACCACCAACGAACGACCCAGCGGGGTCCGGCGGACCGACGACCGGTGCCCGACTGATCGGCCGCCGTCCGCCGGTCCGAACGCCATCGGTGGTCCGGAGCCACGATCCGCCGGGCTCGGCGCAGCTGTGTGACGTAGTCGCTGACGCGCAACCGAGGCCTCGAATCGGACGTGAGACTACCGGTGAAGAGAGCGGCCGGAGGCAACCAGCTCGCGGGGGGTGAACGGATGTGCCAAGGGGGATCGGCACAGAGAGCCTCCAGCCATCAACGGGGTTTCTCGTAGAGCTATTAATAATTATCTCTTATTAGTTGGAGTCGATCAGAATCGTTCGAGGGTGGTCACCACAGACGAGGTTGGCAGTGTGCAACCGCTGAGTGCAGTAGCCGAGACCCCGGTCAGCAACAGTTCACAGCCCCGCCACGACCGTGAAACCGAGGTCCCGCCAGGTGGGCCCAGGCCACTACAATACGGGGTGCGGAAGAACGCTGGTCGCTGCAGATGTCCGTTCTACGCCGAGCCACCGGATAGAGTCGTTTATTCACTCGTATCCTTTCATTAGTTTAGAATTGCTCAAAGGACACTATCATATTGAAAACACGTGCTGAAAGCTGTGAGTTGGTGGCTAAAACTAGCACCTTTATGATAAGGGTGTGTCCACCACTATGGGAAGAGCAACCAATGAGTCGGAATCAGACCGTGTTTCGGGAAACAAGAGCACTACTGAGTGCTACCCGGTATTCGCTCTTGTCCGGTGAGTTCGTCTCGCAGGGTGCACAGGACAGGCGTTTGCTCGGAACTGCATACGCGCTCACAGTGGCGATACTCCCGATTGTGATTGCCTTCGATCTCTCTCGCTTCTGTGCCCGCACCACCGTTCGCAGACGGCCATCCACGGACGCCACGACTCGAACTGAAGGACGGTCGCAATAGCCAGGTCCTGTCGAGGTGAGCACCCCATCAACTGGCGGTCGTCCAGCAAGTAAGTGAGGGAGGTTCCGAGCGGCTTCGTCGGCCGCGACCCACGACGGCGTCCGCAGACCGCTTCGTGTCACGACACAATCCAGCGGTGGACGCGACCGCGGGTGGCCGTTCTCACTGCTGAATCCAGCACATCTGTAATTTGACTCTAATACCTAAGAAGAAAAATATATATCGGTCCACCAGAGAGGTATGATCGATCGATGGCTTCCCCAGGAGAGTTGCGGTTGATCGAGCGGCTGACCAGCACCGAGGTGTTCGAGCCGGAGATCGACGACGACGGCGCCGTGAGCTACACCGAGGCGGGCCAGTGTCTCGACGCGACCGACGGCGAGCCGGTGACCGTCCTCGAGCGCTTTACCGCCCGTGGCGTGCTGGCAGACGAGTTCATCACGAAGGTGTACGTCTGTCCGGACTGTACGACCGAGGGGCTCCAGTATACGACCGCCTGTCCGGCCTGCAAGGATCCCCACGCAGTCCAGACGACACTGGTCGAACACAGCTGCGGGCACACGGGACAGGAGTCGGCGTTCGAGACCGACGACGGCTACCGCTGTCCCGAGTGTGAGCAGGACCTCAAATCGGTTGATATCGAAAAGAAACACCGATACATCTGTAAGGCGTGTTCGGAGCGGTTCCAGACGCCCGCCAACCGGCTGCGGTGTCGGGAGTGTGCCACCCATCTCCCCCCGCTGGAGGCGACCGAGCGCGTGCTGTACCGCTACAGCCTCACCGATGCGGGGCGACAGTGGCTCGACCGACAGAAACGGGCCCGACAGACCGCCAAGGAAACCCTTGAGGAACGGCGGTTTACGACGGAAGTCGACACGACGGTGACGGATGGGGGAACGTCCCAACCGGTCCACGTGCTGGCCTGTGACGAGTTGATGGGCGAGCAACGGGTTGTAGCGATTCACGAGACGCCGACGATCGACGACGTCGACAGGTTCTGTGCGTTCGCAAACGAGTCGATCGATGCCCACCCGGTCGTGATTACGACGTCGGGGGCCGTCGAAACGGACGTCGCGACGCGGGCGGCAGAGACGGAGTTGACGGTGCTCGCGTTCGATGGGAACGGAGAGGGAACGCTCGAACCGGAGTACGAGACCGTCGAGACCGCACAGGCCCACGAGGCCGGTCTCTTCCAGCGCCTGAGTGCGGTACTCGAGATCCCCGGCCGCCAGTAGCTCACACGCCGCCCGACGCCTTCACCGCTGCACCGAGGAGACACGACACCACACACGGTCGCCGGTCGGTGAGAGCCGTGCTCCAGCCGAGATACGAGTGTGTGTGTGTGTTGTAGTCTCCAACCCTGCGCCGGATAAGCAGAGACGACAGCCGTTTACACATCCACCGCGGGTGGGACTGAAAGGGGCTGGCGGTGTCGGCGAAGCACGACGAAGTCCTCGCGAACGAAGTGAGCGAGGGCAAGCGAGACGTAGTCTCGCGCAGTAAGCACCGCAGCGAAGCGAGGAGCACAGCGAGGCGCGCGAGCCTACACCGCCAGGGGCTTTCGGAGTGTTCGAATAGACGAGCACTCCCTAGAGGACGTCTACGATCGCTCGAGATCGTCCGAACTGAGCTCGCCCTCGAGATACGCAATCCCGAAGTCGGTCACACGATAGTAGCCGCGCTTCGAGTCGGTTTTCTCGAGCAGCCCCGCCTCCGCGAGAACATTCATCCGTCGCGAGATCGTGTTCTGACTCCGATCCAACACACCGAGCTCCTCGACCAGATTGTACCAGACTGCGGTCGGCGGGAGCGAGATCCGGTGGCCCGTACTCGTCTCGAGTTCCTGTAGATACTCCAGGATCGCGTCGTCGGCCTCGTTCATCCACGAGACACGGGCTCGCATACTCCGGAGAACTGACGTCCGAAGATTAACTGCACCGACTCGAACCACACTCGAGATATACACTCCATCCCTGAGCCATACAATCCAGAACACTAAGTGGGTCGAAGCTAGACCCCGCTACAAGGGTAGCTACACGCGGACCAGACTCTCACGAACACGGATAGCGGATCGGTGCTGGTGACACCGAGTCCGCGAGAAGCTCCCGTATCCACGCTACGGAAGCATGAGTACAGACGATTCACGGGCTAATCAAACTCCCGACCGACAGGACGCATCGCACGACCACCCACCCCTCGAGGACGTCCTCGCCGAACTCCGCGAGCTCCGAGCCGAAAACCAGCAGCTCACGACGCGGCTCACGGAGCTCGAAACCAGAGTCGACGACCTCGAAACGGAACGCGACCGCCTCGCCGCCGAACTCGCGGACCACGACTCGAAGATCGACCGCCAGACCGTCGACGATCTCGAAACCAGAGTCGACGACCTCGAAACCACGACCGACGAGCTGACGGCCCTCACCGACGCCACCAGAAACCGAACTGGCGCCAACAAGGACAGAATCGAGGAGCTCCAGGCGCGCGAACTCGAAAAGGGCGCCCACCTCCGGGACACGAACGTCGACGTCCACGAACTCCCACTCCAAGACGACCACCTCGAGCGGTTCACCGGCTCGGACGGCCACACCTACTACCGACTCCCCAACACGGACGACCCCCTCGACCGCACCGAACCCACGCTCGCCCACGGCGACCTGCTCCCGATCCAGCAACTCGCCCGCCTGGACGAGGACATGCGCCGCTCGACCACCAACTCACTCCCGGCCCGACTGGCCACGAAGCTCTGGAAGGCCCGCACGGATCCGACCGTCGGCGACGATCCCTGGGAGACGGGCTGTAAGAACGTTGCCGAGTACGTCAACGCCAGCGACCTGAAACACTGGATCCGACGCCAGGAGGACGGCATCAGCGACAGCTACGCCAAAAAGTTAGTCTCGAGGACGATCGACGCCGTCCTCGAGCTCTCGAAAAACCGCCTCGCGGTCCACAGAACCTCCCAGCGCAAGAACGGTCTCTCCTACACCGAACGACGGCTCGTGGTGCCGACCGACGCCGACATTCCTGGACACGATACCGCGAGGACGTCCACAACTGACACTCCTGGAACGTCCACCACCGACACTGACTCCGCGAGGACGTCCACTACCGACACTCCCGGGACGACCACCGACACCACGAGGACGTCGACCACCGAGTCCTCGGAGACGACGGCCACCGACACTCCCGAAACGACACCCGACGGCTCCGACATCACTCCGGAGACAGCCGACAGTTCCGACACCACTCCGGAGACAGCCGACGTCCACGGTCAGGAGTAGATCCCACCCCAGCACCCACGCTCGAGCGAGCACACACCTGCTCTCACCGACCCACCATCGCGACACGGCCGCCGCGTTCGCAGGGACGAGTAGCTGTGGGTGCGTCCTCGATCGGTCGTCGTCGGTCACCGCTCGAGACCCACTCTGTAGTTCCGGCCGAGGACACCAGTTGTCACTGGATACCCTGCAACAGTCGATTCCGACGAACCGCAGTTCCGAAAGAGATCGCCAGCTACAGATCCAGGACTGCCTCTTCCATTCGGTGTGCCTCGTGTCGAACCTCGACGCCGTCCTCGAGCCGCACCCAGCTATCGCCACCACGCTCACTGTCGTCGAGCTCCGCGGTGGCAAACTCCTGCCAGCGACCCGCATCATGGACCTCCCGAACAGCCCGAAGAACCTGTCCACCCTCCAAGCGAGCCTCGAGGACGAGTACTCTCGCTCGAGATCGGCTGAACGAACCTCGCCCTCGCACACCAAGCACCGCCTCAGCAAACCGCTCGCAGGCGTGGGACTGCGTGGACAGCACGCGACGCTGCCCGCTCGAGGGTCGCCTCGCGGTGGAGATCGATCGTCTATCGCGCGTGCTGAGACAGGGTTCCCAGCTCGACCGACAGCAGGGTCGTCCAGCACGTGGAACTAGACGGCTCGGTCCGTCGAGTTTCGAGCGACGTGACCCGGTCCACGAAGCACCGACAGACCTACGGACGTGTGTGCACAATGTGTGCGTATGAGTTCGAGCACCCGCGTGCATTTCCGTGCGCCCGAACGCCTGATCGAACAGGCCGATGCGCTCGCGATCGCGGAGGGAAAGAATCGGACCGACGTGCTCGTCGAGGCGCTTCGTGAGTATCTTGCAAACGCGAGCGACGAAGAACGGGTCCAGCAGGCGATCGCAAACGCATACTACGAAGGGCAACTCGAGTTCGACCAGGTGAAAGCGATCGTTGGCGTCGAAGCCGCCCAGAACTTCCGGGTGCTCAAACGCCAGCTGACGGATGACAGCATTAGCAACGACCTCGCAGCCGCGCGTGACGAATGAGGCTCGTCGCGGACACGTCTGCGCTCGTAAGCCTGGCGAGTACCGCCGAGTCACGGCGGGTTACACTGCCGCTGCTTCTGGACGGCTACGACGTGGCCGTCCCCGAACAGGTGGTCGATGAACTCGAGCAACTCGCGGAGTACGATGATGAAGATGGCACAGCCGCACGGACGCTGCTCGATGCGCGAGACCGGCTGACGGTTCGGGCTGTCGACCTCGATCCCGACGTTCCGCTCGACGACGGGGAGAACGCGGCGGTACAGCTGGCTGACCGGCTCGAGGCGCCGTTTTTCTACTGTGACGAGTACAACCAACTCGCGCTCATCCACGCGTCGCTCGCCGACGCTCAACTCGTCACGACGCCCCGCCTGCTGAAGGCGTTCGTCGTCCACGAGGACCTGTCGAAAGCGACCGCAAAGGCAGTTCTCGAGGCGATCGCAGATCGCCGAAGCTGGGACGGCAACGCGTACGTCTATCAGGCAACCCGACTGTTCGACTGACTGCGTCGGCGAGGGCGACGCGTGTCGTCACGAGACGCGACACGGACCGCTGGATGCGTCGGCCGCGACGAGTTCGGACTCGGTGTCGCTGAGCGCAGGGGCCACCGTACCCGCCGCGAATTCATCGGAGACGACCTGCGGAGTAACGCTGTGAGACCACGTTCTCGGATCGCCTTGCACGCCCTGTACAATGGCTGCCGACCCCTGGATAGTTCCGCTCAGCTTGCGTTTCTCCTCTCCTCCGGCGAGAAGAAGACAGCCTCGTCGCTCATTGTGCCCTCGACGCGGCTGCCCAGCCGGAGATCGACCTCGAGCAACTCCCTGCTCATCAGCCAGACCGAGCGGTTGATCCCGCGGGCCAGCTTTCCCTCGTCTCCCACTACTCGGGGTCGTCCTCGAGAGCGGGGAGTCGATGCGGGTCTTGAGTCTCCAATGGTATCAAAAACCGCGCCCAAGCGGTCTGACGATCTCGTCGGACTGGAAAAATGTCAATTGATCGAGTGCAACGACAGCTCGGTCACGGACGCTCCGGGAGCGGCTCGGCTTCCTGCCAGTACGCCGTAAACTCGTCCGTCAACTCGTCGACGAGGACGTCCTCGGTGACGTGGATCGTCCCGAGGGGTCGTGAGCGGGCGAACGGATCGGTCACGTACAGGTACAGGTCGCGCCCGTCGATCAGATCGAAGTTTGCCGTGACGGACGGATGGAGCCGCGTTTCGACCGACTGGCCGGTGGCGCGCAACGATTGCAGTAGCTGGTCTCCCCCGTTGGACACCTGCTCGGATAAAAGAATGCGAACGCGAATCGAGCCGTTCGCTACCGACTCCAGCCAGCGTTCGAGGGGTTCGAGAACGGCGAGAAACTGGTGGACGATGACCGAATCGCCGACGATCAACACCTCGTCGGTGGCGTCCGAAAAGCGCTCGATTTGCGCGGTGACGAACTCGATTTCGGAGTCGTGTGACCTGGTCTCCCAGAACCGTCCGTCCGTCGGTGGCTGACTGCCGAGCTGTGACCGAAGCTCCGCTGCGACGTTCTCGTAGCGAGTTCGTTCGGCCTCGAGGTCCCGTTTCCGGTCACGGAGCAGCCGATCGATCGCCATCTCGGCGTCGATCGGCGAGTAGACTCGCGGATGGCTTTCCGGATTGCAGTGGACGAGATCGCGCGATTCGAGCCCGTTGAGCACGTCGTAGATCCGTCCCATCGGGACGTCGCTTTCCGCGGACAGCTCTTCGGCAGTCGCTGTTCTCTCGGTGAGCAGCGCTCGATAGACCCGTTCCTCGTAGCTCGACAGCCCGAGATCCCGAAACGACACCATACTGAACGAACGGGAGCGAGCCAAATAAATGACGGCACCGTTTCACCCGCTGTCTCGTAGGAACACAACAGCGGAGACTCTAACCCGGCAGAGCAGATTCCTCCCGGCCAGATACCAAACACACCAAGCTATATTCGTATATAAACATACACAAAGTTGTAGTATATTTGATGGTTGTCATATGCGCCGCGAGCGTATCGGTCGATATGATCCGAGAACAGCTCACCGAACTCTGGCGTCGGTTCGGCACGACACACCCGTTACCGTGGGGGCTCGCGATCGGAATCGGCGTCCTCGTCGCGCTTGCTGTTACAAGCGCTGACCCGTTCGCTGCGCTCGACTCCGAGACCGTACGCGAGCTCGTTCGTCACGCCGACGGGAGCGTCCAGTACGTCCTGATCTTCCTCCTGGCAGCGGTGCCGATACTCGAAATCCTCGTCGTGGTTCCGGTTGGAATCGGACTCGGGCTGGATCCGCTCGCAGTAGCGGTATTCGCCTTTTTCGGGAACGTGTTGCCGATCTACGGGATTATCGTGCTCTACGAACGGCTGCAAACGTGGTGGGAAGGCCGGACTGACTCGAGCGGGACTCCCTCGAAGCGAAGGGCACTGGCGTTGTGGAATCGCTACGGACTGCCCGGGCTTGCGCTCGTCTCGCCGGTCGCGACCGGCGTCCATCTGGCTGCGGCTATCGCTCTCGCCGTCGGATCGCGGAAACGCTCCGTCGCAGTGTGGATGACTGCGTCCATCGCGCTGTGGACGATCCTGTTCACGGCGGGTACATACTACGGAATCGGGTATCTCACGGGACTCTGATTTTCACACGCCACCGCTCCCGAAAAGCGACGTGCCAGCCTGCAGCCGACAGTGCAACTGTCGCTTTGCCAACTACGTTACCTGTGATCGGGCCCTGGAGGGAGCGTAACCGAGAACGTCGATCCCTCGCCGGGTTCGGAGTCGACCCAGATCTCGCCGTCGTGGCGCTCGATGATTTGCCGACAGAGCGCTAATCCGATCCCCGTTCCCTCGGACTCGTCGCGGCTATGGAGGCGCTGGAACACCCCGAAGACGGAGTCGGCCTCGTCGGGATCGATGCCGATCCCCTCGTCGTGAACCGAAACGCGCCACATCGACCCGTCCCGCTCCGCCGAGACGGCAATCCGTGGTGGTTCGTCGCCGCTGTACTCGATCGCGTTCGTCACCAGGTTCTGGAACACCTGCCGGAGCTGTTCCCTGTCACCGCGAACCCGCGGGAGGGAGGCCGACTCGATCCGTGCGTCGGAGCTCTCGATCCGGATCTGGAGGTCGGTACACACCTCGTCGAACACTGCGTCTAACTCGACGGGTTCGAACGGATCGCCTTGCGTTTCGACGCGGGCGTACGCGAGCAGCCCGTCGATCATCTCGCGCATCCGCTCGGCGCCGTCGACCGCGTACGCGATGAACTCGCCGGCGTCCTCGTCGAGCTCGTCGCCGTAGCGCCGCTCGAGCAACTGGAGGTAGCTCGTGACCATCCGCAGGGGCTCCTGGAGGTCGTGGCTGGCGGCGTACGCGAACTGCTCCAGCCGTTCGTTCGACTCCTCGAGTTTCCGTTTGTACTCGTTTCGCTCGGTGATGTCGACTGCGACGAGCATCCCCGCGAACACGTCGCCGTCGTCGTCTCTGACGGGAACGATGTGTACGTTCCAGGTGCGATCGAGAAACGAGACGTCCGTCTCGGTCGACTCCCCCTCGAAGACGGCTCGGAACGCCGGTTCGAGGTCGGCAACGAGCTCGTCGGGGTAGAGGTCGTGGATCGTCGTCCCCTCGAGTTCGTCGACGGGCAGGTCGATCTCCTCGAGGACTCGCCCGTCGGCGAACGTATACCGAAGCTCGTCGGTGAACATCGTGATCGCCCCGTTCGGGAAGCTCTCGACCAGCGTCCGGTAGCGCTGCTCGCTCTTTTCGAGCCTGCGCTGGTACGTCTTTCGCTCGGTGACGTCCCGGAGCACGCCGATCCGCTGCCCACTACCGTTTTCGTCCAGAATGACGAATCGGTTCTCGACTGCCCGGGTTTCGCCCGGGCCGGCGTTGATCGTCTCCTCGAACGTCGGGGGGACGTCCTCGGACCGCCCGCTCCACTGTTCGGACTCGATCGACGCGAACTTCTCGCCGAACACCGTCGTGGCATGTTGGCCCCGCAGCTCCGCTCGGGAAAACGGGGTGAGATCGGCGAACGAATCGTTGACGAGTTCGAACCGTCGCTCCTCGTCGAGGACGTAGATACCATCGTGGGCCGTTTCGACGGCCGTCTCGTATCGTTCGAGCTCCCGTTCTCGCTCGAACCGGTCGGTGATGTTCTCGATGGAGAACACGACGCTGTCGATCTTCCCGCGGTCGTCGTGGGTCGGCGCTCCGTTGACGGAGATCCAGACGCGCTCCCCGTCGGGGCGTAACACGCCGCTGACCTGATCGAACAGCGGGTCTCCGGACGCTACGATACGCGGAAAGGGCAACTCCTCCCGAGAAAGCGGTTCGCCGTCGACGTTAACCTCGTCCCACTCGGGACTGTCGAAACTGAGCTCGTTGATCCGTTCTTCGCTCCGACCGAAGATGTCCTCGGCGCGGTCGTTGGCGAACTGCATCTCGCCGTCGCTGTCGACGATCGTGATGCCGACCGGGCTCGTTTCGACGATCGTTTCGTACCGGGCCAACTCTCGCTCGCGTCGCTTCCGTCCGGTGATGTCTCGAGACAGGATGGACAGCCCCGATTCTGAGGGATAGATGACGTTCTGGAACCACCTGTCCGACGGTGGATAGGAGTCTTCGAAGATCACGGAGGTTTGTGTTTCGAGAGCCTCATACAGTGCGTTCTCGAACGTCTCCGTGAGATTCTGATCGCGAATATCCGCACCGATCGCGGTTTCATCCAGTCCCAGCAGGTCCGTTGCGTGATCGTTCAGATAGCGAAAGCGGAGTTCGTCGTCGAGGGCGCAGAAGCTGTCCGAGATTCGGTCGAAGACCTCGCCGAGGTCGCTATCTCCAGTCTCCCTTCCCCGCCCCGTCGTGGACGCGTCGCCGTTCGTGGATGGCTGCCACCACACCCGTCCGTTACCCCCGACCTTCTTGGTTTCGAGCCGGTCGTGATCGACGAGCCGTTCGAGGCGCTCGTAGGTACTCCGGCGGCCGAGGTCGAGTTGGTCGGCTACCTCGGTTGTCGTCATGGGTGCCCCTCCCGCGCCGAAGAGAGCAAGGGTCTCCCGAAGTGTGTCCGTCAGCTGTGAACTGGTCACTACCGCAGTTACTGAGGATACTGACCGATAAACCCTCCGCTGTTGGAGGCCGACTTCGTGCAAGATCTCCACAGTGACGTCCTCCGCAGAGCGGCTCTCGGTCTGTATCACAGTCACACCGTGTCTCTGACGGGATTCTCTGCCCCGCTCTAGTAGCTACTGGAAGCGACAGCGGTGAGTGTGTCCACGAAGTGACTGCGCCGCTCGGTTCGGTTTCGGGTGCCGGTCCGGATTTCGAACTCGCGCGACGGTCGTGACCGACGTGTATATGATCGAAGATGACCGCTGACGACCCACCCGAGGACGCCATCGGGAGCGATAGCAGACCGCTCACCCCGACGTCCTCGATACCGGTTCGGAAGACACCCTCCGCTGGAACGTCGGCGAGGACGGAGGGCTGTCCGTCGAAACCGGCCACTGGCACCGGCGAGGACGTCGAACCCATCGACGTCGGTGAGACGGACCCGTTACGGCCGAGGGCGAACGCCCGGAACAGCACTCGAGTGGGACGCCGTCCTCCGTGAACGCCATAGCGGTCGCCCGGAAAGACACCCCGGAAACGCCTCCAGAGACGGTGCGCAACTGCGTTCCTCCCACAGCGTTATCAAAACGGATCCTGAACTAGAGTGAGCCATGGCAACAACGAACACAGAAGTTGGCCAGTGGATTGACGATCACGAAACGGAGATGATCGAGTTCCTCGAGGAGTACATTCGGTACCGGTCGCCGACGGAGGAGGAAGCAGCGGTACAGCGGGAGTTCATCGAGCCGTTCTTCAGAGACGAGATGGCGTGGGATTCCGTCGACGTCGTGGACGTTTCGGAGGACGGGGACCGGCCCAACATCAACGCTCGGCTCATCGGTGACGGCGAAGGAGAGACGCTCCTGTTCAACGGCCACTCCGATGTCGTTGACGTCTCCGAGGCGGCCGAGGAGGCGTGGACGACCGATCCCTGGGATCCCGTGATCGAGGACGGGCGACTCTACGGTCGGGGAGCGAACGATATGAAGGGGCCAAACACGGCGATGATCTGGGCAGCGAACGCCGTCATGGAAGCCGACGTCGAACTCGGCGGCGACCTGCTGATGAGTATCGTCGTCGGCGAGGAGTTGGCCCAGCAGGAGTACGGCTCGATCGCCGCCACCGAGGCGTTTCTCGAGGACGGAATCGAGATCCCGATCTGTCTCAACACGGAGCCGACGAACAACGAAATTCATACGAAAAGCGCCGCGACGTTCGATTTCGAGATCACGATCCGGGGGAAAGACGTTCACACTTCACAGCGCAACCTCACTCAGTATCCACAGCGCCACGACATTCCGATCGGAGACGAGGTCGGCGTCGACGCCGGGCTGATCATGGCCGAGCTCCTGCAGGAGTTTGCCGAACTCGAACACCAGTGGAACATGCGCTACCGTGACGAAATCTACGGCGGTGGCGGGACGCCGGCGCCCGACAGCCAGGGTGTCGGGCCGATCGGAATCAACTGTACCGTCCTCGAGGCCGGCGACTACATCGCGTCCATCCCGGGGCAGGCGACGATCGAGGGCCACGTCTTCTACCCACCGTTCGTCGACGACGAGGAGCTCTGGGGCGAGATGCAGGACGTCGTAGACTCGCTGGCGGTCACTCACGACTGGCTGGCCGAACACCCACCGGAGATGCGATGGAAAACCGTCTTCGACTGGCCCGCCTTCGAGGTCCCGATCGAGCATCCGGCCTGCCAGACGCTGGGGGCGGTCGTCGAATCAGTAACCGAGCGCCAACCCGTCTACTCGGGATTCAAGGCCGTCGCCGACAACTCCTACATTCAACGCGAGTGTGGTGTCGACACGATCAGCTTCGGCCCCGGCGACCTCCTGATGGGCGCTCACGGTCCCGACGAGTATCTGCCACTCGAGCAGTTCGTGGCCGCAACGAAGGTGTATGCCGAGATGATCTGTGCGTGGTGTGGCGGCGACCGACACAACGAGTAGCCGACGGTCGATGCCGCCCGACTGCTGGGGCGGGTGTCGGCGCCTGTAGTCGCGCTGTCGGATGCACCGCTGGTCCCGAGCGACTCCAGGCGATCCGACGCTGCATGCCGACCCACCGCTCCGTTCTCACTTCGTTGCGCGAAAGAACAGCGCCGCGCCGTAGCGTTCGAACTGGACCGTCCGAAACCCCGTCTCCAGCAGGAGCTCGCGAAGCTCCTCGTGGTCGAACACGTGGGCGCCGATCGTCTCCGCCAGCCCGTACTGCGCGGCCGGCAGGGCCAGCAGCGAATCCGCGCTGAGCGTCGTGCCGGCAAACCGCCCGTCGGGGGCCAGCACGCGGTGGATCTCCGCGACGGTCGTCGGAATATCCGCGAACAGGTGCAGCGCCCAGCCACAGGCGACGCCCTCGAACGCGCCGTCCTCGAAGCGGAGGTCCTCGGCGTCCATTTGCGCAAGGACCACGTTGTGACGCCCGTCCCGCCGGGCGCGTCGTACCATCCCCATCGAGACGTCGATGCCCCAGACGGCGGCCGCGTCGGCGGCGAGCACGCGCGTCAATCGCCCGGTGCCACAGGCTACGTCGAGGACGTCGCCCCCGGTCACGTCCAGCGCGTCGACGATCCGCGCCCGGTCATCGATGGGTGCGTGTGGACCGCCGATCACGCGGTACACGACGGGAAACCACAGCGGCGTCTCGTAGATCGACGCCAGCGCGTCGAACACCGGCGGGACGGCCGACTGCTCGACGGAGACCGGAAAGCGCGCGATCCCGTCGACGACCGGCACCGTCTCCTCACAGGCCGGACAGTGAAGCGCCTCGGCCCGGACGGTCAGTGCTGCTTCGCAGGCGGGACAGGTGGGTGTCACGCCGGCCTGGGTCGGATCAACCATACCCGCTGGTACGGGAAACTGGTACTAAACACTCGACCCAGCTCCCGTGGGCAGCCACGCTGGAACGACGAAGCGGTTGACACAACACTTTTTCTACTGTAGTGTTAACTACTGACACAGTAGCCGACGGCCGGAAACCTGTCCGGTACTGGCGACTGAGATTCATAACCACGTCCGACCGTCGGCTACTGAATCATCTTTCCGGCTCTCGGGGCCACCGATCCAGCGACAGCCGGTGTCAAAGTGCGCTCCCGTCCGCGACACGCAACTCGCCACAGCGGAGCGCCCCGCGGGACGAGTCGTCGCGCCACGAGCTGTCGATTCCGGCTCGCCCCTCGCTCGACGCGTTGCACACTACTGGGGCGGCTCGCTCGGCTCTGCGAGCGCGTCGCGCTCGTGATACTGAAGAGACAGCTCGCGGTCCGGCGCCGGTGTGAGAACGCCGTCCTCGAGCGCCGCGAGACAGTCTTCGACGTCGTAGCTCCGGTCGTCGTCCGCGCAGGGCGCCACCCAGCGCAGCTCTCCGTCCTCGTAGACGGCCAGCGACGCCACCGGCACCCGCAGCTCCGTGCTCGAGCCGGGGTGGAGCAGCGAGCGCGTCTCACGCCGGGCGAACGCCGGCGCCAGCGAGTACCCCGTGCGGTCGGCCCACGCCTGGAAGGTCGCAACCGTCGTCGACACTGACGAGGCGGAATCGCTGAGCGCTTCCAGTGCGGGCCGCACCGTCGTCCACGTTTTGACCTCCACCTCGGCGACCGTGTCCCGGTCCTCCAGCCGGCGTGCTCGCGCCACGAGGTCGCTGAGCCGCTCGACGGTGTCGGCCGCGGAGTCCGCACGAACGAAGAGATCGACTCGAACCGGCCCTAGCGGCGGGGGAGTGGTCATTAGTACTCTGTGGGGTGTTACCACACCTACGGCTATAAGTGTGATGAAAGACGTCCGACGAAGCTCCGTCGGGCGATCGTCTCACCGCCCCGTTTCGAGCAACTGTGGCGCTTGACTCGAGCAACCGGGAGGGAGCGACTCCGCGTTCGAGAACTGCTACGCGAGACGGGGTTCGTCCTCGAGGACACACCACAGAGCCGAAGCTGCACTATCGGACCGCCCGCCAGCGCTCGTCGCCGACTCCCCGCCCGGTCGTTTTCACCGTTCGAAAGCATGCCCCGCTGTTAATACGGTCAACGAGGAAAGAAAACCGGATGAACGAGGCGATCCCTGCCCAGTGTCCCGACTGTGGCGCGACGGAACTGAACCTCGCTCGCGTCTCGCCGACCGACCACGACCGTGGCCAGGAGTGGGTGGTCCACGCCACCTGCGAGCGCTGTGACGAGTACGCCGAGTGGTTCGAGTAGCTCCGGATCCGCCGCAGTCCCCGTGACGAATCCGGACGACGCTATCGGCGATCCGCGGACGATCAGAGTCCCCTCAGGTGTCGACACCCGTCTCTCGGCCGACTGTCTCACACTCGAGTTCGGACAACTCGAGGAGTGTTGCTTCGAACGCCACCTCGTTCTCGACATCGATCGGGCAAACCCGTTCTCCGTCGCTCGAACGGACGAGGCAGCGGCGGTCACTCAGGATCGGTTCGTCTCGGGACCGGAGACGGAGCGATGGCTTCGGTTGCGGGCGAGATACTCGTAGGCACGATGCCCGACGGCCCTGACCGGCGAGAGCCCCATCACCAGCGTGAGCGGTGCGAAGATCCGGAACTGCCTGAGGAGCTGCCGGAGCGCCTCGTAGCCGCCGTAGACCTCGCCGTCCCGGACGAGAGACAGCCCCGCGTCGAGATCGACGTCGTCCCGATCGGCCACCGCCGTCGGAACGTCAGACCGGGAGTAGAACCGAACCGAGTCGTTGATGTCGAGGTGCTTGAAGAGATAGAGGCTCCGGACACAGAAGCCACAGCGGTCGTCGTACACCAGTTCGGCGTCGTTCGAGTCGGCCGCGATCGCTCGGTAGCCGACGTCCCAGGCGACGAACAGCGAGAGGACGAGAAACATATCGATGAAATAGAGGCCGAGCATGGCGATCACGGACGCGTGAAAGCCCAGCAGTCCGAGCACGGACAGCGTGATCGGCAGCCCCAGCAGGACTGCGACGAGCAGCGACAGCTGCACCAGCGCGGTGCCGACGAAGCCGATCCAGCCCAGTAACTCGAACTCGAAGATCGGCGCCGCCAGCGGTCGGTCGACGCCGATCACTTCCTGTGCCTCGAGGACGTCCTGCCGGAGTTCGGCACCCGACAGCCAGATCTCGAGCGGGCCGTTCATGATCTTCCCCCACGCGGCGCCGAGATACAACAACCCGACGACGACCAGTCCCCACTTGAGCGCGCGCAGCCGGTAGACCCGATTCGGTCCCTCCGTGAGGAACGCGTTCAGCTGGTCGAGCGACCGGTCTCGGGTTCGCAGCAGCGCGTCGACCGACAGCACGTCGTCCTCGTGAAAGAACGCGAACAGCAGGATGAAATACGCACAGACGAACAGCGATTCGACGGTTCCGGCCAGGTAGATCGTCGATTTGACCGCCAGCATGTGCATCAACAGGAGACTGGCGAGCCCGCCGGTCCAGCGGATCTTGTAGCCGACGATGAACGAGACCAGCAACGCGGCGACGACCCACTGCTGGTAGGGCAACAGGGCGAAGAACACGTCCTGGTGGAGGTACGCGATCGGGTCGTTGACGTGATGGTCAGGCCACTCCCCGTAGAACCCCCAGTCGAGCGAGACGACCCGCCAGAGGACCCAGGCGCCAAGCAGGACCCGAACGACGGCGAGGTTGAACGGTGACGAACGGCTGTCGTCGGCGAAGTAGTTAACGAACGCGCTCATGTGTTGTCGTGTTCGGTGATGGTGTGATCGGCCACGTCGACCGTCAGCCGGAGTCGTTCAGTGTTCGATTCGACCGCCGTCGTGTCGTCGGTGAACGTTATCGTTCGCTCGTAGACGCGGACTGCCTCGAACGCCTCGTACTCGCCGAGTTCGTCGGCGGTCCACCGTTCGTCGTCGACGTACCGAGGCGGCTGGAGCCGCTCGGAGACGGGTGGCCCGCCCGACTCGATCTCTGCCCGATACTCGATGGCGTTCGAGACGAAGAACTCGCCCATCGCCATCCGCTCCGCGTCGTCGTATTCGGCGACCATGTCGCCGGCGATCGTCGACGTTCGCGAACCGACCGTCGGCGGAGTCGCGCGATCGTCGAACTCGAGTTCGTTGCCCGCCGTGTCGACGATACGAACCTCGTAGTAGGTCCGCTCCTCGTCGTTCGGTTCGGAGAACTTGTGCATGTCGACGACCGGCATCAGCGGCATCCCGACCAGCGTGACCGCCAGCAGGGTCGAAAAGAACCCCGCGAGCCAGACCTGCCGTGCGATGCGTCGGTGTGCCAGCCCGAGACAGAGCAGCGTCCCGAGGAAAAACAGCACGTACACCGTGGGAAAGATGATTTCCGTAAATGGGGCTACGTGATCTAACAATCGATCAACACCTACTGAGACAAATAAACGATACGTTAGATAAACGCTCGTGTCAGTTCCGGACGCTGACACTCAGACGGTAATGAAAATCAGCCTTTCCTCAAACATTTTCAGTTAATAAAACGATATACCACGAGCAAACTGGATTCCGACGTCCTCGAGAGCGGACGAACGTCGCTCTCGACGGAGTTCCGTCGCCGGACGTGAACTTCGACGGTCCCTGCTCGTCTCGTATTGCCGTAGCTGTTCGACCTGGAAACACTCCGAAACTGTCGACGAACAACAGGCAACCCAGAAGCGACGGCGAAACGGGCACAGTCGGCAAAGGTGATCTATGACACTTTTCCAAACGGCCGCTTCCGCCCGTCGAGACCAGGTCGCCTGCTTGGACGGTCTCAACGCTCATACTAAGACTTGTCTATTTCATCAACGGTTGTGAGTGTCTACACTTCGATACTGTTTGTGGCCGTCCCTCCTCGGCGTTCCTCTCCCCGGGTCAGTAGAACGGGTCTTCAGCCACTCCTGTGCTCGGATTCGTGCTTCCCGTCAATGGAAATCGTTCTAGAAGACGTCTCCTGATACCCGTCCTGTCCCCGTTTCCGACGACGGGCCCGTACTCCCAGCGCTGCACCTGGGATCGGCGCGGACGGACAGTCAGCGCGACGACGGGTCGCGTGTTTCGGGACGGTGTGGCGTCGCCCCTTCGACGATCAGATCCAGCAACATTGCGTTCGGACTCGAGGGCGGATACCGCGTATCGATCAGCTCCCGGGCCGTCTCGAGGTCGCCGCGAACCGCAGCCTGCCGGACCCGACCCGCGGTCCGCAGGAACTCCGAGGAGTCGGCGTCGGCAATGTACTCGGCCGCCTCGGTCGCCGTCGCGTCCAGCGCCTCGCGCCGGATCTCGTCGAACTCCTCGAGGTGGGGCTCGTAATCGTCCTCGAGTTCGGTCAGCAGGTACTCCACGGCGAACCGCTGGAACTCCGATTTGTTCGCGAACGCGCCGTCGTCGATGTGTTGCTGGACGATCCCGAGGACCTCTTCGGGGAACCGGACCGTCGATTTCACCATGGTATCACGAGTCGTGAACGAACGGGATATCGTTTGTGGTGGCAGTACGCACCGATCGCCGGGGACGGCTGCCCGTAACCAGAACCCCGCTCGGCACCCATCGGACCGTCTCGAGGACGGATGGCCGTCGATTCCACACGGTCGACTCACGCTTCCCGACCGCGAGCGAGTCGGCCGCCACCGTCGTGACCATCCTGCAGTTTCCGGCTCGTCACGACCCGTACGGTATGTGCGCAAACATCACGGAGAACGACGAGGGAAAATCCGTCATCGCCGCGGACGAGGTCGGGATCGTCAGCGACGTCGAACACGGAACCGCGTACGTCGATCCTAATCTCACGGACACAATCACATCGTAACTCGGCCGGGGCGACGCCGACGAGGAAACGTACGCCCTCCGGGCGGACAACGTGGCGACGATCACCGACGAGGAGAGCCGACTCAAGCGGCGCTGAGATCGCGTTCGGATCGGCGGCGACGTACCGAGCGTCGCCGGCTCGCCCTCTCGCGACCGTGCTACGAACCACGCGCCAGTCGCCGACTACGGATCGAGCGGGATCGTCCGCCTGCGCGTCGGGTCGGTCAGGTACGGCTCCAGGTCGGCAACGTCCTCGAGGACGACCACTCCGTTTTCGCGGTCGTACTCGATCACGTCGTGGGCGGCCAGCCGCGGAAGGTGGTCGTGGACCAGCCGCAGCTTGGCGTGCTCCCGTTCGAGCTCGGCGGCCCGGTTTTGCTGCCGGGCGGCGAGCTGATCGGCCAGGGCGCCCACCGTCGCACGGCCATCGTTCTCGAGCAGTTCCGTCAAGACGTGCTGGCGATCGGTGTCGGCCAGGATGGCGAACGCCTCGTGGGTCTCCATGAGAGTCCTTCGGGAGGGCAAGAGAAAAAGACTCGCTCCAAAACAGATGGGCCCCGTTCTGTGAACGGTTCAGATCACGAACCTGCTGATTTCGTCTCGGTTCGGCGCCGGCCAATAGCGGGTTACTGCCACCGCGGCGCCTCGACGGAGTAGCCAGCGAACGCGGTCGGACCGGAGGACAAGCGTTTCCCGTGTGAGTGGTGAACACGCAACTATGAAGAAACAACGCGCGATCACCGACGCGGAACGGGAGCGAGACGAGACCGGCGTCCTCGCACGAATCAGAGAGTTCGTCGCGAGGGAGTGACGGGGCGCCACGGCCCTGGTCCACGCGGTCCGAGCTGACCAAAAAAGATTGGAGCAATCGTTACTGCACTGCATGCCCTATGATACCGTGCGTCGGGATCTGTGAGAGACACTCTCCGACGCGGCTCGACGCGCCAGTCCCAGCGACGGAGCACTCGTGGAAGCGAGCGGGCGAGCGGACCACCAGCACGGTCGGCGGTGGTCCGGGCTCCGTCTCGGTGGCAGCTGTCCCAGCTGCGGCGGCACACGCCGATGACACACCCGGCGGGCTGACCGGGCGTTCCCGGTCAGTCGGCGGTTCTCTCGTTCACTGTTCGACGACACGTCGGTCGCCTCAACCACCGTGGCGGTTGCAGTACTCTTGACGCCGAGGAGTGAGCGTGGGTTTCGTGTGCTCCAAGCGAACGTGAGAGGTCGAGGTGAACACAGTCTCGCCAAGGGATCGCGCGGCGAAACGAGGCACGTGAGCCGCCAGTAGGGGCGTTCGGGCTGTACGTACTCGAGGACGAACACGTAGTCAGCGGGCTCGTTATTCGAAAGAACGGTCACCGATATGAGGATTGCACCCAGATCACAATAGTTCTCGGTCAATAGCTTACTTACTAATACGGTACTGTAGCCAGCGGACAAATCTACATCGCGAAACGGACGATCTACTTTCCTTTTACTCGTCGAAGAGTGGTATTCAGATAAGTGAAGGAGTAGGTCATAGCGCTTTCAAAGGCTCTCTGCTCGAAAACGCACGTCTCAGCTCAGGATTGATCAGTTTGACTCGGATCCGTTAGGAGGGAAACATTGAAACTGTTTATACTCTCCCATCCCAGCTCCATTCTTCTGAATCCTCATTTCCGAATACTGTTCTTATAACTATTAACAAGCTCGGTCAGCCGCTCGCAACTATGGTCATAGAGCGATCTACAGCCTAGTCGGAACCCGGATCACGCTGCGGTTGGCGAAACCGTGATCCGACACGCTAACGAGCAGTGGTGGCTATACGCTGTAGCAGATCCTGAACCGAGCGCTTATTCCATACATGACCCGAACCGGCCAGAAACGAAGTGATTGTAAACACTTCCTTCACCGAACTGTGTGAAAAATATGGCGTCGAAGCGCCGTATCTTTTGTCGGTATCCGCAAAGAACTAACCTACGACTGCTAACGGCACAGCCTCGGTTTCCGATACAACCGGTATGGAATGAGGAACAGCGATAGAATACAATTTTGGAGACAGGATAATAGAGCACTCTATTACTAGATAGTTATAGGCTGATACACAATAAAACAGCAAATGAGTTTCTAGTACTTTCAACAGGAACCGGTCCGACTGTTCACACATTGCCGTTGACTACCAAGGCTGTTTGGAATAGGCAAACAATTATGATCGTATAGATGGAAACGAATGGCATGACTAAGGCTGACTCACCGCGGACGATGAAGACAGTACAAGTTAGTTGGGATATTATCGAGGCTTTAGAAGAACTCTGTGGGGCAGGTGTTACCGAACTCGCAAACTATCTCGACATTCCTAAAGGAACGGTGTATACTCACTTGGCCACACTAGTCGATCGAAAGTACGTGGTGAAACATGACAACAAATATTATCTTAGTTTCCATCTATCGAGCTTAGGAGAAAGCATAAAGACAAAATCACTTCTCTATAATGCAGCACAAGACCCCATAAAAGAGCTTTCACGGGAAACTGGGGAGTATGTCCATTTAGTAACTGAGGAGCACGGCGAGTTGATATACTTGTATGAACAGAAAGGTGATAATGCGGTCGGAGAGGAGTACTTCGAGCAAAAGTTTGGGTCTCCGGACTACCTGCACACATCCGCTTACGGGAAATCGATACTAGCATATCTTCCAGAAGCACGTGTCGAAGGGATAATTGAGGAGAGAGGGTTGCCAAAACAGACGAAAAATACTATTACAACAGCGGAGAAGCTCTTCGAAGAGCTGGAAGCGATTCGTGAACAGGGGTATGCTCTCAACGATGAAGAGGACATCCGCGGTACTCGGGCGGTAGGTGCTCCGATTCTGGATAGCGGCGATGATACCGTGCTTGGAGCCGTTAGCCTTACTAAAACTACAAGCCGAATGCCAGAGAAGGAGTTCAGAGAACACATCCCCCAGGAGGTTGTGAACACAGTGAACGTCATCGAAGTGAATTTGCAGACTCTAAAAAACGAGTCTACAAACTACATCAAATGAGCCATCGTGTAGAGTCTTTAACTCGTCTGGAGGACGACGTTTCGAATCACCCCGTATCCGCAGATCGTTATTATCCAAACATCCGGGGATATACGGTGGTGTGTTGACGGAGTAGATTACATCTATACAATTGTAATGTATACGGAGATCATTCGAGTATTCCAAACGTGGATACACTGACTTTGATCCACTAATTTCCACACTCTCATGGACGAAACGTTGGTGCACACTCACTTCTCCGATAGATATATTTAGGTGGACAAGCAACCTGTACACGGCACCATGAGTAGAGGTAGCAATCTACCTGCAGAAGCGGATACGGTTATCGTAGGCGCCGGAATTGTCGGTTGCAACGTTGCATACCAGTTAACGGAGCTGGGAAGGGACGATGTAGTTGTAGTCGATCAGGGACCGATGCCCACTACCGGTGGCTCTTCGACGCACGCGCCGGGTATCATGTTCCAGACCGACGAACCGAAAATTCTGACGAAGTTCGCACAGTACAGCCGGAAGCTGTACTCGGATCTGGAAGGTCAGGACGGCGAGCAAGCCTATAACGAGGTTGGTGGTATCGAAGTCGCGCGAACTGACGAACGAATGGAGTACCTTCAGCGCCGCGTTGAATGGGCTAAATCTTGGGATCTCCCCGATCCACAACTTCTGTCTCCCGAGGAGGTCGAGGAAAAGCTTCCCCTGGTTGATAGCAACCGCATCAAAGGTGGCTACTATTCACCGACCGACGGTCAGGTTTCCGGAGTCGTTGCCTGTGACGCACTCGCCCGCGAGGCAATGAACAACGGTGCGACGTTCGTTCCACACACACGAACGGAGGATGTCAAAGTCGAGAACGATGCGGTCCGAGAGGTAGTCACCGAGAACGGGGTCATCGAGTGTGACGAAGTCGTGATCGCGACGAACATCTGGACGCGACAGTTGGGCGAAAAACTCGACGTACACCTTCCGGTAGCTCCTGTTGAACACCAGTACACGATAACGGAATCGTTAGACGAACTCTCCGACGCCACGGCTGACATCACCGATCATCCGCTGTTCGAAAACTACCGAAACGTCTCCGGAGAAAAGGCAAAGCGTCTGCTTTCCGGACCGGACCGTCCGATTCTTCGGGACCAGGACAATGCGTTGTACTTCCGAACCCACGGCGACGCGTACGGGATCGGCTCCTACAACCACGAACCGATCGTTCCCGATCCGCAAGAGCTCGGTGGCAACGACTCCGGTGGAGAGCAGGCGTCAGTTCATGAGTTCACCGAGTACCACATGGACAACGCGACTCACCCGGATCGCCCGGACAAGGCGCCTCGACAGGCCAGCGACGAACTGCTACCTGCAACAGACGGGGCCGAGCTCGAATACAAGTACAACGGAATGTTTGCCGAGTCACCAAACGGGCTCCCGATAATGGGCCCCGTTCAGCAGTACGATGGGCTCTGGACCGCTGCAGGTATTTGGGTTACTCACGCTGGTGGCGCTGGAAAAGCGCTCGCCGAGTGGATGGAAAACGGAGTTCCGCAACTGGACGGCGAACGTATCGATCTCGCTCACGCCAACGTCAATCGGTTCGACGACCACGAGGGAAGCTGGGATTTCGCCCGTGATATCGGCGGTGAACAGTACCGCATCGTTTACAGTATCGTTCACCCGAAGTGGATCTGGACGGACAAGCAGCGAGATATTCGGCGTACACCGATGTACCACAGTCACAAGGAACTCGACGCCGAACTGTGGGCCGAAGCCGGGTGGGAGGAACCGCAGTGGTTCGAATCCAACGCTGACCTGGTAGCGGAGTACAGTGACGACATTCCTGACCGTGACGGATGGGAGGGGAAGTACTGGTCGCCCATCGAAGGCGCTGAGACGCTGAACGTCCGTAATAACGTCGGTCTCCACGACATGACCTCGTTCAATAAGATCGAGGTTGTCGGCAGTGACGCGGGCGAGTTCCTCCAGTATCTCTGTACGAACGATATGGAACTCGACGTCGGCGATGTTCGGTACACACTAATGTGTAACGAGGGCGGTGGCGTTCGTGCGGACTTCACCGTTACACGGACAGATGCGGAGCGCTACCTCATTTTGACGACGGGTCGTGAGGTCGGGAATAACCACGTCGCGTGGATCCGCGATCAGGCTCCCGAGGACGTGACCGTCAACGACATCACCTCGAGTCTTGCTGCGATGGTGTGTACCGGACCGAACGCCCGAAAGGTGCTCTCGAAGGTTACCGACGTTGATCTGTCGGACGACGCGTTCCCCTTCTTTACCAGCAAGCAGTTCTTCGTCAAGAACGTGCCCGTGACAGCACTCCGTGTTTCCTTCGCCGGCGAACTCGGATGGGAGTTTTACACGCCATCCGAGTACGGAGAACGGCTCTGGGAACACATCATGGAGGCAGGTGAAGAGTACGATATTCGCCCGTACGGCAACGGGGCACTTGACGCACTCCGGATCGAGAAAGGATTCCGGCTCTGGGGACAGGACCTACACACTGAGCACAACCCCTACGAAGCGGGCCTCGGTTGGGCCGTCGACTTGGAGACCGACTTCATCGGCAAGGAGGCGGTCGCCGCTGCTGCCAACGGGGATAACATCGAACACGAGATTGCGTGTCTGACCCTTAATGACGAAACTGCTACAGTCCTCTCGCATCGCCCCGTTCTCGACGGCGATGAAACCATTGGGTACCTTCACAGTGCGGAGTACGGATACACCGTCGGTGCCTGCGTAGCGTACACGTACCTGCCACCGGAGTACGCCGAACCCGGTACCGAGGTTGAAGTGCTGTACGAAGGTGAACGGTATACGGCGACCGTGCGAGAAGAGCCGCTAGTCTGAGCGGCGTTCCGTTCAAGCACCATCTTTCGATTATTGTCTGACGATTTCTGTGGAGAAACAGATAAGACGATGAAAAAACAAAAAGACGTTCACGTACGATACGAGGAAATCCAGCACGCGGACGACCGATTGAGCGACGAGACTGTTGTCAAACACACTCCCGTCGAAAGAAGCACGTCGCTTAGCGAGATGTCCGGTGGCGAGGTGTTTCTGAAAATGGAACATCTGCAGTGGACAGGCTCGTTCAAAACCCGGGGAGCATACAACAAAATCTCCCAGGCTGTCGCTGCTGGTACTGATAACTTCGTTGCTGCAAGTGCTGGGAACCACGCTCAAGGTGTCGCACTCGCTGCCACGAAATGTGGAGCGGACTCGACTATCGTGATGCCGGAGACGGCACCACAGGCGAAGATAGACGCCACTCGCAGCTACGGGAGCACCGTCGAACTTGTCGGTCAGGATTTTCAGGACGCGATGTCTTACGCACAGACACAGGCGGAAGGTGACAGTACAGAATTCGTGCACGCTTACGACGATCCACATATCGTTGCGGGACAGGGTACGCTCGGGATCGAGATCTACGAGGACTGTCCAAACCTCGACACCGTCGTCGTTCCTATCGGCGGTGGCGGACTCATAAGTGGTGTTGCGACCGCCCTGAATCGACTCTCACCGGAAACACGAGTCGTGGGTGTACAGGCGGAAGGCGCTGCAACGGTTCATGAAAGTCTAGATAAGGGGATGCCGGTTACCCTTGACGAAGTGAGCACGATCGCAGACGGGATCGCGACTGGCGGTATCTCGGAACTGACACTGGAAACTGTCGAAACCCATGTCGACGAAATCGTGACCGTTTCTGACACGCAGATTGCGCGCGCTGTTCTACTCCTGTTAGAGCGTGCTAAACAGGTGGTCGAGGGTGCCGGTGCTGCGCCCGTTGCAGCGATTTTGAGTGATGAGTTAGACGTGGATGGAGAGACTGTTGTTCCGGTTCTCAGTGGAGGGAATCTCGATATGACCATGATTCGGACCGTTCTATCGCATGCGCTCACCGATAGAAGACAAATTCTTCGGCTACAGGTCAAGATCAACGACGCACCCGGGAAGATGGAAGAGATATCCGGCATCGTTGCAGACCATGGGGCTAACATCCATGACGTACAGCACGATCGAGTCGTACCCGGTCTGAACGTCGGAGAAGCGTATCTCGAGTTTCAAATCGAAACGAGCGGTGCGGAACACGCGGACGCGATCATCCGAGCAATCAAATCCAGTGGCTACACGGTCGAAGAGGTCGACAGAACCTCCGACGAAGGGATCTAAGAACTAACTCCCGAAGTTGGAACTCTTGATTCAGGACCCTCGTCAGTTGAATTACTAGGCTTGCTCACTGGCCACAGCTATCGCTTCGATTTCGATCGCAGCCCCCTTGGGAACGCGTCCGACCTCGATCGCACTTCTTGCAGGGGGTTCGTCAGCAAAGAATTCACTATACGTCTCGTTGAACTCGTCGAAGTCATCGATGTCAGAAAGGAACACAGTCGTTTTGACGACGTTCTCCATTGCTTTTCCTTCCTCCTCCAAGATCGCTTGAACGTTTTTGAGACATTGATCGGTTTGTTCTGTTACGGATGCGTCGTCGAGCAGTTCACCATCGGCCGTTATTGGAAGCTGCCCCGATGTGAAAATCAGTTCCTCAGTCTTTACTGCCTGACTGTATGCTCCGATGGCTGCAGGTGCCTTGTCAGTACTGATAACGCGTTTCACAGCTATGGGTATGCGATAGCATACATTATATTTTTCTCATTCATCAAATACTGACTCCGCAACTGGATACCGAAGCAGTAGCAGGGGAATGGTATGGGACCACAAATTATATGTTCTCATTTATCTATGGTTGTAGCATGGTGTTCGAGCAGTCCCTAGAGCAGATAGATCCGGATACCTCCCAAGCGATCGACTCCGAGCGTAACCGCCAGGAGTCAACCCTCGGAATGATCGCGTCAGAAAATCACGTTTCTAACGCTGTCCTCGAAGCACAGGGGAGTCTCTTAACGAACAAATACGCTGAAGGGTATCCCGGAAACCGATACTACGGTGGATGTGAGCACGTGGATACTGTCGAGCGTCTCGCTATCGAGCGAGCAAAGAAACTATTCGGTGCGGACCACATCAACGTACAGCCACACAGTGGTACGCAGGCGAATATGGGAGTATACTTTTCCGTTCTCGAACCGGGTGACAGAATCCTCTCGTTGTCGCTCTCTCACGGTGGCCACCTCTCTCATGGTCACACCGTCAACTTCTCCGGCCAGCTTTATAACGTCGAACAGTATGAAGTCGATCCGGAGACGGGGTACATCGACTACACCGAGCTCGAAAACCAGGCGCGCGAATTCGATCCCGATCTCATCGTTAGCGGATCCTCTGCCTATCCTCGAACGTTCCAATACGACCGACTTGCGGAGATCGCCAACACGGTAAACGCGTACCATCTTGCGGATATCGCTCATATAACGGGTCTTATCGCAGCGGACGTGCATCCCTCACCGGTCGGAGATGCAGACTTTGTCACTGGTAGTACACACAAGACGATCCGAGCAGGTCGCGGTGGAATCATTATGTGCCAACAGGAACACGCGGACGATGTCGATTCCGCAGTGTTTCCGGGCTCACAAGGTGGACCGCTTATGCACAATATTGCCGGCAAGGCTGCTGGATTTGCAGAAGCACTAACGGACGACTTTGAAGCGTACGCCAACCAAACGGTAGCGAACGCAAAAGCGTTAGCTGAGGTGTTTACCGAGCGCGGGCTCTCGTTAGTCAGCGATGGAACCGACAAACATCTTCTGCTCGTCGATCTTCGCGAATCCCATCCGGAAATCACTGGAAAGGAAGCTGAGTCACTACTTTCTGAAGTGGGCATTGTAGTCAACAAAAACACTGTGCCGGGGGAGACGAGATCCCCGATGGTGACGAGCGGAATTCGCATTGGAACCCCCGCTCTTACGACCCGTGGATTCAAAGAGCCAGAAATGCAGACTATTGCTGGACTTATTGTAGACGTGCTTGACAGCGAAGGAAGCCGGAACGTTCAAACGGAAGTCGCCGAAACGGTCGAGCAGCTTTGCGAAGAGTTCCCGATATACGATTAGCCTGTTGTCGCTAATCGAATCCAACTGTGCCACATAAACCACAGTAACCAGGAAGTCAGTCTATACCTGATCGTACGACAGCGGCGCGGTCCGAACAAACCGTGTGAGCGAGGACTGGAGAAGAGCGAACGGGGAACAGAGTGGACCGCAAACTGTGCGATCGGTGGACAAACAGTTGGAGTACGATACCGAAACTGACTGTGGTACGAGAAACGCAGTATCGGAGACAGAGGTATCTGTATACTATAGAAGTGCTTAAGTCATATGGTGAGAGATACCATGGCGAAAGCGATGGTCGGTACCAAGACACAATAGCTACACTGCACCCATGACAGTTACAAGTGAGATTCATATGAAACATCAGACGCTCGCACTGGCACCGACAATCGAGAAGGTCGAGGGATTAGACGTCGAGATATTGCCGGAGGTGACGACCGATCCCCAATCGGACGCTTTTCCGTACGTGTTTCGTACGGCAGATGGAGACGAATTGGAGAGCATACTACAGTCGGACTACACGATAAAACGGTACAAGCAGATCGATGAGTACGAGGACGCCAGCCTCTACTATATCAGACACTCGTCCGATGTCCATCTCATCAGTCCCGTAGTAACCGACGTCGATGGGTTGATTCTTCAAGCGAAAACGAAGGACAACGGATGGATCGTTCGGGTACAACTGCCGGGTCGAAGTGAGCTCCACTCGATATGGAAGTATGCCCGCAAGAACGATATTGAAATCAATTTTTTGAATATACAGCGCGAGGACGGATTCGAGGCCAACGAGACACATACTCTAACCGAAGAGCAAAAAGAGGCGCTCGTTGTAGCGTACAACCAGGGGTACTTCAGTCAACCCAGGGAGTCCTCGCTCGAGGAGATCGCCGATGAAGTCGGAATCACGTCACCAGCGATGGGAGGTCGGCTGAAAAGGGGAATTCGGAATCTGATTGCGGATTCGCTACCAGGGGAGGTAGAGCGCTAACCTTACCAGACTTTTTCTAATGCGGTCAGGATATTCTCTCCCAGCACCATCTCGATTTCCTCGTCACTGTACCCGTTCTTGACTAGCCACCGAACGATGTTTTCCCACGCCTCAGTGGGGTTCTCCATGCCTTTCGGAGCGCCCATATCGCTTACCGTACTGAAGCCGTGTCCCTCTTTCGGCGAGTTGTAGATGGTCTCTACCTTCCTATCACCCTCCTTGTCGGGGAAGTAGGCCGGATACACGCTGTCGTCGTCACCGTACAGCAGATCCGGACCGAACGCGACGTGCTCGATTCCGACCAGATCGACAATGTATTCGAAGTGATCCATAATCGCGTCGATCGTATGGTCGTCACGCTTGCTCGAGGTTATGTTCGGAGGAGCCGCCGTGATTCCGATTACCCCACCAGTGTCTGCAACTGCTTTCATACACTCGTCGGACTTCATCCGGTTGGTGGACCACAATTCTCGTGCACCGGCGTGGTTGAAGAAAACCGGCTTGTCGCTAACCGCACAGACGTCGAGTGCAGTCTGATCGGTGGAGTGACAAAGGTCGATAGCCATACCGACCTTGTTCATGCGCTTGATCGCTTCTTCCCCGAAGGCAGTGAGTCCGCCATCCTTCTCCGAGTCGTTCTCGAGAATCCCTGACGCGACATAGTTGGAGTAGTCGAACGCCAACCCCATCATCCGGATTCCGAGCCCGTAGAGGATATCGATACGGTCTAGCTCGTTCTCGATCATTCCAGCGCCTTCGACAGCTGGAACCAGCGATACTAAGTCCTCTTCGTGTGCGTACCGGATGTCGTCGACAGATTCACAGCGGATGACGCAGTCCTGATGAGCGAGATCACAGAGTCGATGCCCCAGGTCGTAGATCGTATCGTCCCACTGCCAGCCGTTCGGCGATCGAACCGTTCCGTAATCGTTTATGAGGTGATCGAAAACGGCGTCGAGGTTCGATTCGGCCAGCCCCTCATAGCTGGTGTGGACCCGACCTTCGTTGAAGTACTCAGCAATTTCGTCCGTCTCTAGCGGGAAGTAGAACGGATGTTCGTGGAACGAGACGATAGTACACTCCTCACCGAGCTGTTGTGCGCGTACTTCTTCGTCCTCGTCCAGCGGCACCTGGTATGGTTCGCCGTTGTGAAGTTCGTCCGGCAGCGAGAACGTTTTGTAATCGTCGTCCTCGTCCAAGTACTGGTACGCCTCGTATCCATTATACCTGTTGTGAGGCATGAGTGAACCAATGACATCCCTCGGATTAGAACTACGTATTATATTTGTAATATACTTAAATGGAGGCAGATATTTTCCTCTGGTGCTCCTTCACACACTTTCGCTTTCGGTATTGAGTTCTCGTCCAGGCTCTGCGTAGCGTCTGGATATTCCAAACAACTGGAGAAGATATTATATAGAAGCAGCCGAAGCAAAAGCCTATAAATATCAAAAAGTTGTCTAGTTACAAAAGTACTACTGTAATTATCGAGGGGGTGGCGTTTGGATATTGAGGACATCGTGTCCTTCGTGTGATTCTAGTTGTCTACGGTAAGAGTAAACAGTAGAGCACGGCGACTAGCGCTCGACATTGTCCTGATTACCGTATGAACTCTCCACCGCCCTTTCTGTATATCGACAGCCCTGATCAGCTGAGTAGGCTGGCATACGTGTTCGAAAAAGTTACTCCTTCAGGAGAGTGTGTCACGTCATGGGTTCTTTCCTCCGAAGAAGCTTGTTCGGACCAGTCTCCTCGGCGAAAGACTTAACATGTGACACACAGACATAACCTGTAGGAGTTAAACACCCACCTCATAACGGTATCCAGATTAAAGAAGTCACCAGAGAGAGCAGAAAACATAGCCGATGGGTTAGCCAATGAATGCCATAGTCATAACACAAGAGCATGAGTGAAAAAGACAACCAAGGTCCGGTAAAGAGATTCACAAGTGAGTTAGATTACATCATATTTGGCGTCGGATTTGCTATTACTGCGCTTGCTGTCGTCGGGTTTGCTCTGCGGGAAGAACAAGCTTCTGCAGTAATGGAAAGCATCAATTCGTTCCTGTGGACAGAGCTCAGCTGGTTATATCTACTTATTATGTTTATCGTAGTCGTCTTCGTAGCGTTTTTGACTATCGGACCTTGGGGGAAAATTAAGCTCGGGAGAGAGGACGAAGATCCTGAATTTAGCTACCTCGCATACTTCGTTATGTTATACTCGGCAGGAACCGCAGCAGGGGTTGTCTTTTGGGGACCCGCTGAAGCGATTTTTCATTATGAGACGCCTTCACCACTGGTTGGTGCAGAACCAATGAGTAGGGAAGCTGCAGTGGGAGCAATACAGTACTCGTATTTTCACTGGGGACTCTCAGCATGGTCGGCATACGTCGTCACAGCGATTCCGATCGCTTACTTCGCATATCGGTATGACGCACCAATGCGGATCTCAACGATAATCACACCGTGGGTAGGTATCGATCGTCTCAACAGCTTCTGGGCGAAGATCATAGATATCATTGCCGTGTTCGCGACTATTGGTGGTGTAGCCACCACACTTGGACTAGTTGGGAGCCAGTTCCTGGTTGGACTTGATTATGTAGCCGGTGTTGAGTTAGGTGACGAAGGTACCGTAATCCTCATTACTGGTTTAACGGTCGCGTTTACATTATCTGTTGCCACGGGTATCAAAAAAGGAATTAGGCGGATATCATACTTTAATATGGGACTGTTTGCGGTGTTGACGGGTGTTGCCTTCATTGCAGGTCCAACGATGTATATTCTAGCGACAGGTACTGAAGCACTAGGAAACTACCTTAATCAGTTCGTTACCATGAGTCTCTACACGAATGCTGGTGGTGATCCGGGCTGGGTCGGGAACTGGACGATATTCTTTTGGGCGTGGTGGTTTTCCTGGGCACCGTTTGTCGGGCTATTTATTGCCCGTATTTCTCGTGGCCGTACAGTCCGACAAGTTACAATAACTGGTGTGATCGCCTCTACGGGAGTCACAATACCCTGGTATGCTACAATGGGAGGATCAGCCATCTTTCTGCAAGATACTGATCGCGCCGATATTCTTGGCGTAATTAATCAATATGGTGGAGAAGAGGCTGCAGCCGGCTATCCTCTCTTCGAAGCACTTCCACTCGGTGGCCTCTTAACAGCAATGTTTCTCGTACTAGTTACAACGTTCTTTATCACATCAGCAGACTCTTCGACGCTGGCGCTCGGTATGTTAACAACAGGTGGTAACGAAACGCCATCGACGATCAATCGTGTTATCTGGGGAGGTCTTATTGGACTACTTGCATCGGTTCTTATGGTTGTCGGTGGTGTTGAAGCCCTGCAAGCGGCAGCAATCATCACTGGTGGACCGTTCAGCATCGTCCTGCTAATCGCAATCGGATCGATGGCCTTGATGTTCAACAAACATCACGCCATCCTCACAAACAAAGAGGAAGATGTCCCATCAATTGATGAGATACCCAGTAACGACGATTAATACTACTTGATATTCTAGAATTTAGTAACGAACCTCCATCACAAAATGGGTGTTGTCGTCTCTTTTGAGCAAGTATGGGAAACGCTCGAAGATAGAATCGGCCGTCTCGTAGACGCCTAGGAGGTTTCTGGACAAAGCCGATTCGTGTATGACACGTGATTAAACGAGAGGGAGATGCGGCTTTCAAGCGGATTACGCCGTTAGAACGAGGCTCATCCTCACGCAGTTAGTAGCTAATCAGATAGTCAATCTCAGCGATATATCAGTGTGGGCCGTTAATTATCTAAACTCCATTCGTCGTGAATTCCCTGAGCTAGTGTCTCAAGAACATCATCGACGATCTTCTCTCCGATTTCTGCGGTGCCATACGACGCCTTACAGAACACACCGGAGTCAGTGATCGTATCCGCTGGTGCGGGTTTAATAATGTATGGTGGATCTCGGGTAGCCGAGTCATCGGGTACGCGATCCTCATCGACTAGATCTGGACGGAAATACAGCATCAACGACGTTTCAACGACACCAGCATGTTCCTTGGCCCATCCGGGAAACCCACCAGGAATATCTTGGAAAATATCATCGCGGAGCGATGGGGATAGCAAGTCCCACCAGCTGGCGATGATAAACTCTGATTCGGTCCCATTTTCGATCCGTTTATCAATTGCTTCTCTGATCGGATATTCGTTCTCGTAGTGCCCGTTGAATATGACGATTTTCTGCGCACCATCCCGCTCAAAATCAGCGGTAATATCCCGAATTTGCTGGCTCAAGGTACTTCCATGGACACTGGTAGTACCAACGAATTCTGAACCCCCTCCACTACCGGGCTGAGATTTTGCTCCGTAGTTTACGGTGGGAGCAACGATACCATTGACCCGATCAGCAGCCAGTTCAGAGAACTCGGTTGGAATCACTGAATCGACGTTCATCGGAAGTCCAGGACCATGTTGCTCCGTACTACCGACTGGAATAAATATGGGTACATCAGTTACATTTTGCTCGTACTCTTTCCACGTCATCTCTCCCATGCGAACGGATGACAGGCTATGTGCCATAGCAAAATGAACACTGGGAAGTAATATAGTTTTTATCTAAATTTACAATTCCCAATGAATGAAAATATATCCAATTAACTATATGAAAATCGAATAATCGAATATATTTGAACTAAATCGCTTGGTGGATATAGTGGTAAGTATCGAAGGGAATAGTATAGGTTTCTAATAGCGTGGTTTGATAGAACTCACAACAGGACATGTTGAGTTGAGTAAAATAGACTGAGCGGTACTCCCGAATAGAACTTTACCAGTTCGGGACTGCTTCCGTGGACTAACTACGATATATCGTGCATCTTTTTTATCGGCATATTCGACTATTTTTTGGGCTGGTTCTCCAACTAGCCCGATGACTTCGTGCTGAACTGAGATGCTATTGGCAACCTCTTCAGCAGGTTTTTTTGCTTCTTCACGCAATCTTGAATCCGGCCGATCTGAGGGATCTACATCAGAGTCATCAGAAAAGGCAGAATCGATGACCGTTGATCGTTTTGCTGCGTGGACAACATGGATAGTATCACTGAATTTTTCAGCAAGCTTTTCTGATTCCTCAGCGACGACTGCTGCTCGGTCAGATTTGTCAACTGCTGCCACGATGACCATACATCTGTATTTTCCTTTATTGTATATTATTTTTTGGTACGGCAGCAACATCGTGTTCAGATAGCTGATTCCATCCGAAGGCGATCGATCTGAGCCACTGATCAGCAGTTTCTACGGAAGCACTGCTAAACCAGTCTTCGAGCGATGAGGTCTAACGTTTTATCTCACGAAAGATACATTCGAC
>JGI2924J29684_1078465_pt1 | contig 53456 bp, 57 predicted proteins | sample BenlonsequencITS_FD_29684 | JGI IMG/M metagenome (IMG submission 29684) | reverse complement strand
CCCCCCTCCGATATACGTTTTCTGTTCGTTCAGCCGAGGACGGACAACAATGATGGACGGAAAAACACTCCGCAACAAACTAGTCGGATCGGAAGACGAACGCGCCGTATCCCCTGTGATCGGCGTTATCCTGATGGTTGCTATTACGGTTATTCTGGCGGCTGTCATCGCGACGCTCGTGATGGACTTCGGTGACAGTACTGATAGTCCGATTAACGCGCAGGTACAGTCAGACGTTGATTCATCGAATCAGAACGTAACTCTCACTGTCATGAAACCTGGCGATGCATCTGAGTACGAACTTAGAGGCGCAGTCAATAGTAATATTGATGTGAGTAGCCTTGATGATGCATCCACTGGAGAGTCTGCCACCGTTAATCTTAGCAGTGCTGGCCTCAGTTCAGGAGACGAAGTGAATATTATCGCTATCGATGGTGAACGGGAGGAGAATGCTGGGTCCTTCACTATCCCTAACAACTGGTAAGGCGACAGAATAGCCGAGCCCGCTTAAACCGATTTTTCAGAGTCGCGATATCCTCGGACGCGGTTGATCTCTCGAGAACACTCTGGACACAGTGGGCAGGATGCAGAGACGGACTCCCACACCGGGAGGCAGTCTCGCTCTACGACACGGCTCACCCCGGATCACCCCCGATATTCGACCAGCGAATCGTGTACTGCTGTCTCCGAGTTCGTGATTGCAGGGTGCGGGACGGACGTCCGTGACTCGACATGGTAAAGCGTCGAAGCCGGAACGAACCTCGTCATTGCTGCGTCCCAACTTCACAGGATGCCGATGGACACGTTCGATACGAGCCCGTCCGCTCGAGTCGACGGGAACACGAGCGCGCATGACCGGCCTCAGAGTGTCCGTCGAGGAGGACGGTACACCGTGCACGGCACTCCGAACAGCGGAATTCGCGACTCTTTCCCGGCTCAGGATTGATCGACTCGTTCTCCAGGAGACGTCGAATCTCCGCGTCGGAGAACGTCACGCCGACCACCTCCACGTCCCTCACAATCCAACACCAAAAACCAGGGGACTGCGAAGGGGCGCGTTACGCAGTTGAACGGGCACCCAATCGAGAGGGAAGGATTTTGATCGGCAATCGACCGAATTCAGTCGTCTGAGGGATTGGCTATTAGCTACAGGTAGAAACGCTAAACCAATAGTTTTCGCACAGGCACGATGGGATTCGAACCACGGTCGGAGCAAAGCTCCTCCCTGATTCGAATCCCACACGATCCTCGATTCGTTGCTCGCTGTCGCTCGCAACAGAATTAGCGGGCATGATGGGATTCGAACCCACGACCGTCGGATTAGAAGTCCGACGCTCTATCCGGACTGAGCTACATGCCCCTACAAACTGGTTCCGTCGCGGGTGGCATAAGCGGTATGGATTTGGCCCTCAATCCCGCCGAAGCCGGAAGACCGTTGGTGACCGAGGCCCTGCAGTCATCCATGCACCTGCCGGATGTCACCTGGCCCGAGGTGGCGGCGTACGACGAATCGATCGCACTGGTGCCGCTGGGCTCGACGGAGCAACACGGTCCGCACCTTCCCGAAGGGACGGACCACATGATCGCCCGCGGGCTGTCTCGCGAGGCCGCCGAGCGGACTGGCTACCTCTGTACGCCGACCATCACGGTCGGCGTGAGCGACCACCACCGGCAGTTCTCCGGGACGATGTGGGTCGAACCGCCGGTCTTTCGCGACTACGTCGAGAGTCTCACGCGGAACCTGACTGCCCACGGAATCGACCGCGTCATCTACGTCAACGCCCACGGCGGCAACGTCCAGCACCTCCAGGAGGTCTCGAAGCGACTCCACAAAGACGGGACCGCCTACGCCATCGAGTGGATGTGGGACGAGTCCATCCCGGAACTCGTCGACGAACTCTTCGAGACCAACGGCCCCCACGCAGGCCCGAAGGAGACGTCGATGGTCGCCTACCTCGAGGACCTCGTCCGCGAGGACGAGCTCGAAGCGGCCTACGAGGGCGGGATGGTTCCCGTCGATCGCGAGACGTTCACGCGCAACGGCGCACGTGTCTTCCACGATTCGATCGAGAACTCGGCGAACGGGTCCTTCGGCGACCCGCGGGACGCCTCCGCCGAAAAGGGCGCACAGCTCTTCGAGGCCGCCACCGACCAGCTCGTCGAGCTCGCCGACTGGCTCGTCGACCGGCCGAAAGACGACCTGCTCCCCGCCGAATACGTCTGAGAGCACGCGGCGAGTCGTATGCGAGGCCCAGACACTCCGACGACGACGGAAACGGCGACGCTCGGGGCGGTCGAGTCAGGCGATGGTACGTAAACGGCCTGCGCCTGCCCCTGACACATTCACCCGTCTCCTGGCTGTCGGTTGCGGTGCAATGTGCGCACACTACACCGACGACGAGGAGGGAAAGCGCGTGGTAACCAGCGACGGCGACGAGATCGGCATGGTCAAAGCGGTAAGAGACGGCCAACTTCACGTCGATCCTGACCCAGGGATGACGGACTCGATCAAGGCGACACTCGGGTGGGGTGACGCCGACGAGGGAACCTACGCATTAGACGAGGACCACGTCGAGTCGGTCACAGACGACGAGATCCACCTCAGCCGAATGTAGCGCCCGCGGAGATTCCCGCAGCCGAAAGCTGATCTCCCGGCTGAAACCTGATCCTCACCGCCTGGACCCGAACCCACAGCCCTTATGCTCGTCTCGCCAGTATCGAGAGCCAATGCACGTCATCGGAACCGTCGGGTTACCGGGCAGCGGCAAGGGAGAGGCGGCGACTGTCGCCCGCGAGGCGGGGATCCCCGTCGTGACGATGGGCGACGTGGTGCGCCAGGAGACCGCCGACCGTGGCCTGGATCCGGCGACGGATCACGGGGCGGTCGCGCAGGCGCTGCGTGACGAGGACGGCCCGACGGCGATCGCCCAGCGGTCGCTGCCGATGATCGAGGATCGCCTCGAGAACCACGACGCGGTCCTCGTCGACGGGATCCGTTCGGACGACGAGGTCGACATCTTCGAGGACGCCTTCGGTGACGACTTCACGCTCGTGAGTATCGAAGCGCCGGCCGAGATCCGCCGAGAGCGTCTCGACGACAGGGGACGCGACGCGGGCGCGGCCGACGGCGGCGAATCGCTCGAAGAACGCGACGAACGCGAACTCGGCTGGGGGATGGGCGAGGCGATGGCCGACGCCGACGTCGTCGTCGAAAACACGGACACGCTGGCGGCGTTCCACGAGCGCGTCCGCGAGATCATCACCACCGACGCCGATCTACAGGTCGACCAATGAGCGAAGACACCAGCGAGCCCGGCGAGGCGATCTATCGCGTCGACGTCGAGATCACGGCACCCGTCTTCGATACGGAAGTGACGGATCGAGTTCGCGATGCGGTCGCGAACATCGTGCCGGAAGCCGACCTCGAGGAGCGCCACGGCGAGATCTACGGTCGGGCCCACTCGCTCGAGCACCTCTCGGAGCTGCTCCACCGCCACGAGATTCTCGATACCGCCAGAAGTGAGTTCTTCACCAACCGCGACGGTAACAGCTTCACGTTTGCGCTCAAAAAGCAGCCGGCGTTGGAAGAGCGGGCGACCTTCGCGGTCGGCGAACCGGACGAACTCGGGGAGATAGACATCCGCGTGACAGTCGACGAACCATCGCTCGAAGACTACGTCGACCACGTCGCGCCGCCAACCGAGGACGGCAAGCCGGTCGAGTCCTGACACACCGCACCGGGCGAACGAATCGTGCGTCTGGCACAGATCTATCGTTACTTCCTGTTACCGAACAGCTAGCACTGCATTAACCCGAACTGGTACGTTCGAATCAGGCGCAGTACGCCCAAGCAGGCGCGATCTGCCAGAACTTGTAAATGTCCACACAGACAGTACCGGTATATGTTGCCGACAGCGGACGGTGCGACGTGGGACGCCAACCCGTCCGAAGCGTTCGCGACACTCGGACACGAGACGCGTCTCGACGTTCTGGGCGCGCTCTGGGCAGCCGACGGACCGATGCGCTACGAGGCGTTGCGCCGAACGGTCGCCCCCGACGACCGGGGAAACTTCGGATACCACCTCGACAAGCTCGCCGGCCACTTCATCAAAAAATCGGATGTGGGGTACGAACTCCGGCTGGCGGGTGAGCAAGTCGTCCGAGCGATCATCGCGGGAACGATCACGGCGAATCCGGAACTATCGTCACGAGCGGTCGACAGCGAGTGTGTCTTCTGCGGCGCGCCGGTCGAACTCCGCTACGACGACGAGACGATCACCGTCCAGTGTACGGCGTGTGCGGGACTCGTCGGCGGTGACCTTCCGCGGGGAACGTTCATGCACTACGAGTTTCCTCCCGGCGGGCTCTCCGGCCGATCGCCGGAGGAGATCGTCGATGCGGCCCACACCTACTACGACGCGAAGATCATCCCGATGATGCGGGGAATCTGCCCGATCTGTGCGGGCCAGATCGAGACACGCGTCGAGGTCTGTGAGGACCACGAACCGATCGCTGACGACAACGAACCGATCAGTGACGAGGATACACCGACCGACGAGCTCTGTTCGAACTGCGACTCGCGCACCGAAGCCTGGGCGATCCTCCAGTGTGAGCGGTGCCGATACACCAGACGGTCGGTCCTCTGGTTTTCGATCTTGACACACCCGGGTGTCGTCGCGTTCTACTACGATCACGGCGTCGACGATCCGGTCCCCCTGCGCAAGCTGACGTGGGAGCGCGCACAGATCGAACGGACCGTCAGTGTCGACGTCGTCGAACGTGCGCCGACCGTGTTCCGGATCTGCCTCCAGATCGACGAGGAGCAACTCGTCGCCGAGCTGGATGACGACCTGTGCGTCAGGTCCGTCGAGCGGATTCCCGCCGCCGAGCCAGCAGCGACGACGGGCGATACGTCGTAACGATTGACTATTCAACAGTAGAGGCGTACGGGAAGGCTATTTATTCGATAGTGGTGTAACCAATCCTGATGCCCGAAACGGTGGTCGACGGGGACGGAAGCACAGTCTGGCGCCTCCTCGGCGAACCACGCCGCCACCACGTGCTCCGACACCTGGACGACACGGGAGAGACGACGACGGCCGACCTCTCGCGGGCGATCACCGAGTACTGTGACGGCGACGACGAACAGGTCAGGCTCGCACTCAGACACGTCGACGTCCCGAAACTGGCCGACGCCGACGTCCTCGAGTACGATCCGGAACGGGACCGGATCGAGCCGACGCCGCGAGTCGAGACCCTGTGTGCGGTGCTCGACGCCGTCGACGAACGGCTGGAGTGATCTCCGGCGATCGATCGACAGTCGGCCGAACGAGGGTCGGCGAGTGGATGGTGACGAGTGGAGCGGAGCGTAGTCACAGTCCCGTGGAGTCACCGCTCGGTGCGCCCGTCGGGTCCCGAGAGTCGTCGGGTCCGGAAGGCCGTCGGATCCCACGGGTCGCCGGGTTCGGAGGGTCATCGGATCCCACGGGTCACCGGGTTCGGAGTCACAAAACTGAGCGAGCCAGCGGTCGCTACACCGTCAAATTATCCGAACGGGCCGCCACCGCCACCCATCCCGCCCATACCACCGCCTCCGCCGCCTCCCATCTGCTGCATCATGCGCTGCATCTCCTTCTCCGAGCCCATCCCCTGGAACTGCTTCATGGTCCGTTCCATCAGCTTGAACTGCTCTAAGAGTTCGCGGACGGATTCCTCGCTGGTGCCGGAGCCACGGGCGATGCGCTCGATCTGGCTGGCGCCGATCGCACGCGGGTACTCCTTCTCGGCGTCGGTCATCGAGTCCATGACGACCCGGAAGGTGTGCATGCGCTCTTCGGTGACGTCCATCGCGTCGTCGGGCAGTTGATCCTTGATGCCGCCACCCATGCCGGGGATCATGTCGAGCACCTGCGAGAGCGGGCCCATGTTGTTCATCGCCTCGAGTTGCTTCTGCATGTCGTTCAGGGTGAAATTGCCCTGCAGCATCTCCTCGGGGTCCCAGTCGTCCTCCTCGATGTCCGTCTGGTCCATCGCACGCTCGACGCGTTCGGCGAGCTGGGCCAGATCGCCCATTCCGAGTAGTCGGGAGATGAACCCTTCGGGCTCGAAGCGCTCGATGTCGTCGACCTCCTCACCGGTCCCGAGGAAGGCGATCGAGGAGTCGGTCTGGTCGACCGCCGCCAGCGCACCGCCACCTTTCGCCGTCCCGTCCAGCTTCGTGATGACGACACCGTCGATGCCGATGGAGTCGTGGAACTCACGGGCCTGGTCCTTCGCACCCTGACCGATCGCCGCGTCGAGGACGAGCAAGGAGGTGTCCGGATCCACGACGCGCTCGATCTCCTCGATTTCGTCGATCAGGTCGGCTTCTAACGCGTGCCGACCGGCGGTGTCGACGATGTGGACGTCGGCGTTGGCCGTCTCCTCGAGACCGGTGCGCGCGATCTCGACGGGATCCTCCGCGTCGGGATCGCCGTAGAAGTCGACCTCCGCGCGCTCGGTCATCTGCTCGGCCTGATCGTAGGCGCCCGGCCGGAAGGTGTCGGTCTGGATGACCGCCGGTTTGAGCCCCTTCGTCGAGAACCACCAGGCCATCTTGGCCGCGGAGGTCGTCTTCCCCGACCCCTGCAGCCCGGCCAGCAGGATCGTCTGATCTTCGAGCGGGAGCTCCGTCGACTCGCCGATGAGGTCGACGAGTTCCTCGTAGACGATGCGCAGGACGAAGTCGCGCGCCGGCGTCCCCGCGGGCGGCTCCTCTTCTAACGCACGCGTCTCGATGTTCTCCGAGAGCTCCATCACGAGCGAGACGTCGACGTCGGCCGACAGCAGCGAGCGCTGGATCTCCGTGACGACCGACTCGACGTCGGCCTCGCTGATACGAGATTTGCCCCGGAGGTCGTCTAAGGTCCCCCGCAGCGAACTGCCGAGATCGTCGAGTACCATTTGCCGAGCCTACGCGGCGCGCTCGTTAAAGGCTTTTCTCGCGCGGGCGATCGCGTCGGCCCGATCGGCGGCCGTGACTGGGCCAGCCGACGTCGACGCGACCGGACACGCCAGCAGCTAGGACAGGCAACCAGTCTCCGAGTGAACCAGCAACGCTTTCCACGGAACCCGCCGAACGCCGAGTATGAGCGACGACACGACAGCCGACGACGGACGGGAGGCCAAGGAGGAGCCGACGAATGGGTCCGGAGCCGTAACGACCGTCAGGATCACCGTCGAAGACGGTCTCTGGATCGCCGCGGACGACGAGACCGGCATCTCCAGTCAGGGACCCACCAAGTTCGACGCCCTGCGGAATCTCGCGGCGACGCTCGAAACCGTCGAGGAGGGCGACGAAGCCGACGACGAGGACTGGCTCTGAGGCCACAACGTTTTGTCAGTCCGCCCAAACCTGTTGACATGGAAGCCGACTGTCCGTTCTGCGAGATCGCCGCCGGGGAAGGCGACGCCGCCGAAGTCCATCGAACCGACGACGCCGTGGCATTTCTCGACGCCAACCCGGCCGTCGACGGTCACACGCTGGTGATCCCGACGAGTCACTGCGAGGAGATTTCAATCGCCTCGGAGCCGACGCGCCAGGCCGTCTTCGACGCCGTCGGACACGTTTCGGCTGCCCTCGAACAGGCACTCGATCCCGACGGCTTCAGCGTATTCCACACCTCCGGCCCGCTCGTCGGCAGGATCGACCACGCCCACGTCCACATCCTGCCCCGCAGTGGCGACGACGGGGTCTCCCTCTCGCTCGAGCGCGACTCGCTGGAGGGGGAGCAGGCCGAAACGCTCGCAGCGCGAATTCGGTCGAATAGCTGAGGGGCAATCCGGAATCGAAACAGATCACTCCCGCGCGATTCGCGGGGACAGTACGTACTCCACAGAGCCGTCGCCGTCGGCGATCTCGAACCCGAGCGAAATCGGCGTCTCCGTCCCGATCCTGAGATCGACGGCCGCGTCACCGGGGATGGCCCGGCTCATGTCGCGGAGGTACTCGAGGGAGTACAGCGAACGGGCCTCACCCGGGGTGAACGCCTGGAGGTCGGTCGCCTCGAATTCCAGTGAGACGGCGTCGACGTCCCCGTCGGCCTCGATTCGAAGCGCCTCGTCAGCCAGGGCGATCGAGAGGTGGTTCGCCACCAGATCGGTCGCCCCGACGAACCGGTCGACGGTCGCGCTTGGCAGGACGGCCCCGCCACCGTACTCGAAACGCAGTTCCGTCGGATCCGGCGGCGAGCGGATCGTCTCGGGGTCGAGCAACCCCATCTCGTATCGAAGCTCGCCGATACCGACGTGGAGGTGACGCGTCCCCGCGTCCACGGCGAGGGTCACCGGCCGGTCGCGATCGGCCAGTCCGACGATCGTTCCGAGCCGTTCGACGTCGAGGCCGAACGTGCCGTTCGCGCCGTCGTAGGTCTCGAACGCACCGGCAGCGAGGTCCACGCTGACCGAGGCGACGACGGCCGGGTCGGTCGCGATGACCGACAGCCCATCGTCGTCGAATTCGAGGCGACACTCGGTGACCAGCGCGGAGAGCGCGTCGATCACCGTCGAGAGCGTCCCGGCATCGACGCGCGCCACGATGGCAGCGTCGGAAAGGTTTCGGCCCCCGTTCGATCCGGCCCCACTCACCGCACTCCCGGCGTCGTTCGCGTTCGTCATGCGTGTCATCTACACCCGGTCGACATCGGTTAAGGATTTCGACCGTTTTCGAATACATAACCCGTATCGGAGTATACATATATCCCTATTCGAATTGTATAACCCGAAATAGAGTATGTCCGGTGAAACACGCGACCGCGGAATCCTCAGCCCGGCTGACCGAGCGTACCTTCGCGGCGAGACGACGCTTGCGAGCGAACAGTCCGAACGAAACACGAGAGCCAGGATCCGAGGCCGGATCACTGAATCACTCCGAGACTTCGAACTCCTGATCGAACACCTCTCGGAACGAGACCGGCGGCTCCTCTTCGAAGGCGACGACGGAATCGAGACGTTCGACGCGCTCGTCTCGGCGTTCGCCTTCCTCTACGAAGGGGTCGACGAGACTGGCCTCTCCTTCGAGCGCGTTCTCTCGGAGGGAATCAATCTCGCCGAGGCGAAGCGGGACCGAGCGGCCGTCGTCGATCTCGACGTCGCCCTTCAGACGCTCACCGTCGAACAGCTCCGCGAGAAACTCCGTCGAGGAGACGCCCTCTCACTCCCCGAACTCGCTGTGGCGCAGGCAAGCGAGGAGATCACGCCCGACGAACTGACCCGCTACGCCGCCAGTCAGTCGGAGGAACCTGCGACCATCGACGACGGGCGAATTCAGTCCAAAGTCACCGACTTCTAGCCCAGAAAAGCCGACGGCTTCCCCACTGCCGACAGATAGCGCAATCGACGCTGCCGTCGCCAGGAGGATGACGAGCATTAGTCCGAGGGTCGTGAGCGCCCACGCGATCCAGATCCGGCGCCACGGCCCCCACCGAACAGGACGACCGAGCGGCCTCACTCCTCGGCGAGCAATCGATTCGCGAGTTCGTCGGGGTCGAATCGCTCCAGATCGTCGTAGCCCTGGCCGACCCCGAGGAAGATGATCGGCTTGCCGGTCACCTGGGCGATGGAGATGGCGGCGCCGCCGTTGGAGTCGGCGTCGGCCTTCGTCAGGATCGCGCCGTCCATCTCGACGGCCTCGTTGAACTCGCGGGCACGTTTGACCGCGTCCTGACCCGCGACAGCTTCGTCGACGAACAGCGTCATGTCTGGGTCGACGACGCGACCGATCTTCTCGAGCTGGTCCATCAGGCCCTCGTCGGTGTGGAGTCGGCCAGCCGTGTCGCCGAGGACGACGTCGACGTCGTTCGCCTCGGCGTACTCTACGGCGTCGTAGAGCACCGCGGCGGGGTCGCCGCCCTGCTCGTGGGTGATGAGCTTCGTCCCGCGGGCCTCGGCGTGCTCCTTGATCTGCTCGTTCGCGCCGGCCCGGTAGGTGTCGCCGTTGGCCATCACGGTCGAGTAGCCCCGGGCGTCGAGCCAGCGGTCGAGTTTGGCGATCGAGGTCGTCTTCCCGACGCCGTTGACGCCGGTGAAGACGATGACGAGCGGTTTCTCGGCCTCGGCCACCCGTTCCTCGACGTCGAACTGACCGACGCTGATCACGTCTTTGATCGCCGTCCGCAGCGCGTCCTCGACGACCTCGCCGGTCGAGGTGGTGAAGGTTCGCGTCTCCCCGACCAGTTCGTCGCGCATCGTGCCGACGATCTCGTCGACGACGCTCACCTCGACGTCGGAGGAGAGCAAGGCGAGTTCGAGCTGGTCGAGCGGCCCCTTCAGGTCCGCCTCCTCGATGACGAACTTTCCGCGGGCAAGCGAGGCCGCTTTGCGCCCGAATCCGGGGCCGTCCGAGTCGGACTCGTCAGTATCAGCGGCGACGCCCCCGCGATAGCCGCCCGACTCGCCGTCGGCGGACGACCCTGCAGAGGCGTCAGTCGGCTCCCGCTCGGCGTCGACAGCCATCCCTTCGGTGGTATCAGCGGACGCCCGCTCGGTAGTTGCCGTCCGTTCGCCAGCCGACGGATCCGAACGATCGTCGGCCTCGCCGGTCGGTTCGGCTGCGCTCGCGTCGGCCGCAACCGCCGCCTCCTCGGGCGCGTCCTCCTCGTCTAGCTCCTCCGCCTTCTCGTCGGCGACGTCTTCGGCCTCCGATCGGAAGCTCCCGAGTTTCTCCTTCAGGTTGTCGAACATGGCCCTACTCGTCCGGCTCTCCCTGCCCGCCCAGGGCGCCCATCTGCTGTTGCATCGCCTGCTGCTGGAGTTGCTGGGCCTGCTGTTCGAGCTGGGTGCTCTCGGCTTCGAGTTCGGAGATCTCTTCGGTTACCTCGTCGATGCGATCGTCGAGGCGGTCGGCCTTGGAATCGAGCGTGTCGACCGCGTCGTCCTGTTCGAATTCGGCCGCGTAGTCGCCGCCGAGCTCGACGATGACCTCGTCGATGTCCTGGACCTCTGCGCGGACGTACGCCCCGCCACCGAGGGGGACCTGCACGATCGAGCCCGATTCGAGGGACTCGACGGCGTCGATCGCCTCGTCGACGGCAGTCTGCTCGTTGCGGATCTCTTCGACGCTCCCCTGTAGCGCCTCGATCTGCTCTTCGATCTGCTGGAGTTCCTGCGAGAGGGCCTGTAGCTCCTGCTGGCTGGAACTCATCGGCGAGTCACCTCACTCGCTGTGACTGGGCTGGACAGTTTCGTCGCGAACGTACGCGCCGCAGTTTCGTTCATGTACTGCGTTCCGGCAGGCAGGCGGAAGAATGTTCCCTTCCGGCTATCGACTGCTGGGGACCGACGGAGCGGGAACGGGATCGTCGAGCCGAGCGATACCGGCCGGTAGACGGCTAGTTGTGGTGTATCGCGGGAAAACGATCGACTGGGTCACTGTGCCGTGTCGCGACCGACCTCACTGCAGGTAGCCCAGGGCGTCCTCGATGCGGCCGAGTTCGGGGCCGGTCGTGTCCTCGCCGACGACGTAGCCGGCGTCGGTGGCGAGTAGGCCGGAGCCGACGAGCGGGGCGCCGTAGTTGATCGTCCCGACGTCGGCGCGCACGTCGAGGACGTCCTCCAGCCGGTCGAGTTCTTCGTCGGTCGACTTCGGGTGACAGAGGACGCCCTCGTTCGTCGCGACGGCGGCGGTGCCGACAGTTCGGACACCGGCGAGGTCGCCGCGCTCGACGGGCACGTCGAGGGTGTCCTCGACGGCCTGGACGGCCTCCCGGGAGAGGTCCGGGTGGACGTAGGCCCCGTGATCGTTCGCGAGGACGACCGTCCCCGCGGCGTTGATCTCGCCCGGCAGCGTCCCGATCGGGACGTCGGTCGCCTCGGCCAGGCGCTCGCGTTCGTACTCGAGAACGCGGTTGCTGACGAGCAGCCCGTTCTCGTTGCCGGTGGCGAGCACACCGACGGTGCCGGAGCCGCTGACGGTCGTCGGGACGGCCGTCACGCCGAGTTCGTCGGCGATGGCCACGACGGTGTCGTCGTCGGCGTCCGGTCGGACGAGCAGGAGGCTGTCCGTCGCACACGCGAAGACGCCGACGTACGCGGAGCCGGCGAAGGAGGCGCGGAGCAAGTTACTCGGCGAACTCGGCTTCGACAACCGGTTCGCCCTCCTCGTCGAAGCGTGCGGCGCGGACGCGAAGCTTCCGCGGCGGGTTCGACCGGCCGTCGGCCCAGATAGCCTCGTTGATCGAGGGGTCGAGGCGGACGGCGTCGGTCTCGACTGCGAAGTGCTTCGCCAGGTGCTCGCGGACGATCTTCATCGCCCGGTCGGCTGCCTCGTGGTTCGGTGCGGCCTTCACGTCGCGGAGCGGGACGGTGACGACGCGCTCCTCGAAATCACTGGCACTCATTATTCGTCGGTGTCGTTACGCCGCCAGTTTCGGCGCTTGGGGTTTCGCTGGACGTCCATGTCGGTCTTGAGCATGACCCACGCAGGGACGCGGCTGTTCTGCTTTTCGAGTTTCGCCAGGCGCTTTTTCTTGCCCTTGGACTTCTTACCCATAGTGCCCGTCTCTTACCCAGCCTCGCTTAAAGGCTTGTCCATCCCGCGTGCGGGCGGAATTCGCGGCCCTGAACGCGTGCTACGGTGAATTGGGCGCTCGGTTTCGAGCACAGGCCCGAGAGTCCCGGCCGAGTCAGTGAGCCCCGGACCACGTCACCGCAGTGTCCGCTCCACGTACCGACAGACGGCCTCCATCGTCTCCGCGGTGAGTCGCGTCGAGTGACGCCAGGTGACGTCGGCATCCGCCGGTCCATCCCCCGCTTCCGGCCCGCGTTCTGGAAGCGCGTCCTGATTGACGCAACCGCGACCGGCCCAGCGCGTGGCGCCGTTCGAGCCCAGCAGGCCATCGGCGAGCAGATGAATCGGTCCACGGTCGTCCGCCCCACCGCCGGCGTAGGTGGTCGCCATCGGTGAGATTTCACGAACGGCTGGTTCCGGCTCGCGGATGGTCCCGAGGTCGTGGTCACACCGACTGTCGCCCACCGCCGCGGCGTCGGCCGGCGAGAGGTAGGTGTGGAGGACCTCGTGGATCGCCACGTTCCGCGTCACTGCACGGCCGTCCCAGCCTTCTGTCGCGCCGACGTTCGCGATCGCCAGCCCGGCGGAGTGGTCGCCGCGACCCACACGGCCGTCGCCGGGCACCGTCCGCCCGTAGCCGATCCGATAGTCGAACGGCCCCCACCAGCACAGCAGGTGACATTGCAGTTCGTCCAGCCCCACGCCGATCACCTCCCGGAAGCCGTCGTAGACCCGCTCGACGGCCGTTGCGGTGTCGAGCGGCGACGCTGTTGCGAACGGAGAACCGAGCGACTGCCCGCGGTCGACGGCGACGTCGAGCCAGTCGCGACCCGTCTCGTGCGCGTACGTCTCGATCTGTCCGAGGGCGTCCGCGACGGCCGCCACCGCCGCCTCGTGGATGCTCGTCCAGTCGGTTCGAACGGCATCCAGGCCGTCTCGAAGGCGGGCGTACAGTGGCGTCGGACCCGGAGAGACGATCACCTGCAGTGTGGCATCGCTACCGGCGGTCGTGATGGAACCAGCGACGGGCGCACACACCCCGGTCGTGGCCAGCGCTGCACCGAGGACGGCCCGCCGTGAACACACCCGCGTCCGCCCTGCAGTATCCGCCGCTGGGGGAGCTCGCTCAGCGTCGGCAATCCGACCAGCCGCTGGATCGCCGTCGTCGTCCGATTCGAGACTCACCGCGACCCACCCGGTCGACGGCGCCGGGCCGGTGTCGAGATCGCCATGCGCACCGCTTCACGCCGGCGAGTCGCATTATCCTCCCGGCTGTACGCCTGCGCTTCCCTGTAATCGGGGCCACTACCGTCGGATTACGTGACCGGTTCGAACTCGGTCGACGGACGAAACGCCGGTTCGGCTGGCACCAGTGCGATCGAGTTCGGCCACCCGGTCGGACAGCTATCCGAGTGATATCGTCGTAACGGTCTCGTACACTGGCCCGTCGGGACCGAGCGTACTCTCCGTGAGACGAACCGCCTCGATCGTCGTCTCGCCGACCACGGGGCCACGCTCGCCCGGGTACTGTGCTGCCAGAGCGTCTGATTCGATCGGCTCCCAGTCGGTGACCAGGTCTTGGACGAGTTCCTTCCCGCCGGCGTGTTCCATCCGGGCGAGGGTGACGTGCGGGGTGAAGTCGTGTGATTCGGGGTCGAATCCGAGGGCGGTCGTCCGCGTCTCGATCGCTTCGTGGAGGTGCGTGAGTTCCTCGCCGCCCTCGATCACACCCAGCCAGAGCACGGAGATGTACGACAGGTCCGGAAAGACGCCGAGTCCGCCGTAGGTGACCGGAAACGGCGTGACGCCCGACTCGTCGACGGCGGTCTCGAGCGCCGCTTCGAGCTCGGGAACGCGGTCCGAATCGACCTCGCCGAGGAACTTCAGCGTGATGTGGGCCTGTTCGGGGTCGGTGAACGACAGGCCCGACGCGTCGGCGAAGGCGCCCTGCACGTCGGCGACCGCCGGGGCGAGCGCGTCGGGGAGGTCGACGCTGACGAACAGTCGCATATACCAGGATTCGAGGCGCGTGTCCTTGAATCGTGCGCGGACGGGAGTGACGGTCCAGGAGTGGACAAAGGGACGTTCCAGAAGTGGACAAAGGGAAGTGCGCAGGTCTTAACCCGTCCGGGCGACTACGTTTTGCCATGACAGACGACGCGGGCGACGACCGGCACCGCTTCTCCGAGGGCGCCGGCTTCGACGATCCCTACGACGAGTTCGACCTCGACCCGCCGGAGCTCGACGTCGATCCGGGGAAGGTCGACCCCGTCGACTCGCGAGCGATCGCGGACCTGCTCGACGAGCGCCAGCTGACGAACGAGGACATCGAGGCCGAGGAGGTCCTCGACGTCGGCCTCAACTATATGCAGATCAACCGGTTCGAGCAGGCGACCGAGACGTTCGAACGCGCGGCTCGCTTCACCGAGGACGACCGGCTCGCCCAGGAGGCCTGGACGAACAAGGGCGTTGCCCACGCCGAGTTAGAGGAGTGGGACGAGGCCATCGGCGCCTACCGCGAGGCGTTGAACATCGTCGAGCAAACCGAGATCGAGACGACCGAGGACGAGACGTCGAACACCCGGTCGGCGAGTGAACACGCCGCCACCGCCGAGAGCAACCTCGCGTTCGCCCTCTGGGAGTACGGTGAGACGGCACAGGCACTCGAACACGCCGAGCGCGCCGTCGAGCGTGACCCTCGCTTCGGTGAAGGGTGGTACAACCGCGCGTTCTTCCTGCAAGAGCGTGGCCTCTCGGATGAGGCGCTTCGGTGCATCGACAACGCCATCCGCCTCGGCATGCGCAGCTCGCAGGTGCTAGAGGAGAAGGCGCGAATCCTCGAAGACCTCGGCGAGCACGAGGAGGCCGAACGGGTCGCCGACGAGGCCGAAGAGCGTCGGGAGGAAGCCGAACAGCAGCTGATAGACGACCAGCAGGAGACCCGCCTCGACGAATGACGGGCGAGAACGGGGCAACGAGCGAGGACGGCGCCGACACGCCCGTCGTCTGCACCAAACGCGAGACGCCCGAGGGGACGCTGGTGGCCGTCTGCGACGCGGATATCCTCGGCGAGACGTTCGAAGACGGCGCCGTCTCGCTCACCGTCACCGAAGACTTCTACGGGACGGAGCCGGTGGAGCCGGCGGCCGCCCGCGACGCGCTCGTCCGGGCAGACGTGGCCAACATCGTCGGACACGAGGCCGTCGAGCTGGCCATCGAGGTCGGGATCGTCGACGAGGCGAACGTGCTGGACGTGGGCGCGACCGTCCACGCCCAGTCGGTGCGAATGTAGCGTCGGGACGGAGAAGCCCCCGGCCACGGGCCAGCAATGGGCCTGCGCTGTCGCTGCTGGCACCCGTTCTGCAGCCCATCTGCCGGCAAACGTACCGCACTGGGAAACCCTTATGCGCGACGCGCGGGAACCCCGAGGTACGCTATGACCGTCACGCTCAAGGACTTCTACGCGGACTGGTGTGGCCCCTGCAAGACCCAGGACCCGATCTTAGAGGAGATCGAAGACGACTGGGACGGCGGATTCGAAGTCGAGAAGGTAAACGTCGACGAGGCCCAGGACGTCGCGAACGAGTATCAGGTGCGCTCGCTCCCGACGCTCGTGATCGAGAACGACGACGGCATCGTCGAGCGCTTCGTCGGCGTCACCCAGCGTGAGGACATCGAGGACGCGCTGGAATCCGCCGGCGCGTAGACTGACCGACCTGACGATCGATTTTCGGTTTCTGCGCTAGCGACGAGCGACGGAGGTATCTCGAAGCGAGCGAGGCGGCTGTGAAACCAGTTTCGCGGCCGCGGCGATGCCGTCGTCGTTCTCGAAGTCGTGATCGAGGATCGTCGCCGGACCTAGATCCACTTCACGCCGACGTCGTGCATGCCGTCGTTGTGTTTGGCGACGTTGATGACCAGCGGGGTGACGCTCTCGACCTCCGCCGCGTTCGCGAGCGGGCCGGCGTCTAACGCGCGCAGTCCCTCGATCTCCTCGGCGAGCTGGCGCACCGTTCCCTTCGCGTCCGCGTCGTCGGCGACGACGAGCGTGTCGAGGTCGAACTCGGTCGAGAGGTCGGCGAGTTTGCCGGCGGCGAGATTGTGGAAGGCACCGACGACCGGGACATCGTCGGGGGCGCGCTGGGCGACCAGCTCCGTCACGCTGCCCGTCCCCGGTGGGTGGTAGTGCATCCCGTCCTCGTCGCCTTTCATGCCCACCGCGGGCGTGACGAGGATCGTGTCCGAATCGAGCTGGTCGGCGACGGCCTCGACGGTGTCGCCCGCGTAGTACGGTGGGACCGAGAGGATCACGACATCGGCCCGGTCGGCCGCCATCTCGTTGGCGAAGCCCTTCAGGTCGCCGGACGCACCGGCGTCGGCCAGGCGCTCCTCGTAGCTCTCGACCGCGTCGCGCGCCTTCTCCGGGTCGCGCGAGCCGATCAGAACCTCGTGTTCCGTATCCCGCGCGAAGCGAAGCGCGAGTCCCTCCCCGATGTCGCCCGTCCCGCCGAGTAGTGCGAGTCGCATACCTCCGCATCCGGGCGGCCACCGGATAAATCGATTGGAGCGGGCCAGCCGTGCCGTGGTCGGTGTCGGGCCTGAACGGACGACGACACTGTCGGTCAGACCGTGTCCTCCTCGTCCGGATTCAGCGCCGCCCCCAGTTCGGCGTCGTCGGCGTCACGCACCTCGATCGCCCGGATGCGCTGGGAGAGGCGGGTCGCGAGCGCGTCGGCCGTCTCGGTATCGATCGCGTCGCGCTCGCGGGCCGATTCGAGCGCCGCAGCCGCCGAGCGGAGGTGGGACACGGCCTCGTCGGTCGGGAGGTCCGCGGCACGGTCGAGGGCGTCCTCGACAGTCGTGGTGCAGGAGTCGAGACTAGCACTCTCAGTGCATATGGCTCTCGTATTACCCCACGACCCCGAATACCGGCTACCCACTATTGGCGTCGCCATCTCCATCCGCTTTGTCGCAAAACTAGAACGGCGAACGAAGTGTTCGATTCAATTATGATTGTAGCTATAGATTACATTAGAGAGCAATCCCGGCCCGAGGCGATAGTCGTGGACGGTATTTTCCTCAATATGTTAATAAGTATTGCTCACGCCGATATCTCGACGTGAGAGACGACAGTCACTGAATTAGACCCGTCTAAACTATCCTTTTGATAGCAACTACTATATCATTTGCCCCCTGCAGTCTAGCCGAAGATGGACGACACGACACAGTCGAAGACGACGTACAGTTTCTCACGCAGAAGGGCCATTACTGCGGGTACAGGACTTTTCGCCACCGGCCTCGCCGGGTGTATAGGTGGTTTCAGTAGCAACAAAGACGCGAGTGTAGAGGGCCCCGTCGCCGTCGCTTCGTTCTTCAGCTTCTATGACTTCGCCCGAAAGGTCGCAAACGGAACTCCTGTCGAAGTGCGAAACCTGATTCCAACCGGGCTCCACGGCCACGGCTGGGAACCGGACGCGAGTATCACCAGGGATATCATCGAAGCCGATGCGTTCATCCACGTCGGCTCAGACTTCCAGCCCTGGGCCGACCGGGCAATCCAGACGCTCAAAGACGACAACGTCGACACCCAACTCATCAACGTCCGGGAGGGAATCGGACTGGTCGACCTCGCCGCCAGCCTCGACCCCGATGAAGAAGGTGTCGGCGAGGGTCGAGGGAAGGACCCCCACTTCTGGCTCGATCCCGACCGCGCGAAGCAGTCCGTCGACAACATTACCGATGGGCTCGTCGAACTCGCACCGGACCACGAATCGACGTTCCGGGAGAACGCCTCGACCTACAAGACCGACGTCCTCGAACAGATCGATCAGGATTACCAGGCAATCTTCGACGCCGCCGAACGCGATGTCGTCCAACTCGCCGCTCACAACGCGTTCCAGTACATCGGCGTCAAGTACGACATCCAAATGCGCCCACTCGTCGTGAACCTCGCTGCCAGCGGCAATGTCAAGCCTTCCGACATCACGGAAGCCAAGCGCGTCATCGACGAGAACGATATCAAGTACATCGGTGCCGCGGTGTTCGAGACGCGCAGGCCTGCACAACAACTCGTCGCCGAGACGGCGGTCGAGGCATACTATCCCGTGACGCCGTACGCTGGCGTTCGGGAGGACTGGGTTGAGAACAACTGGGGGTACGAGGAAATCGCTTACAACATCAATATGCCCACGTTCGAGGTCGTGCTCGGCAACAAACAGCCCGAAGAAGTCGGGCCCGATGGCTGGGCCGACGAGTGGATGAGCTTCGAGTGAACTTCCAATGAGCACACAAACCCCTGCGAGTACCACGAGTTCGGGGACGGCAAGCAGCACTGAGTCGGTCATCGAACTATCCGGGATCGACTTCGGATACACGTCTACCCCGGTCGTCGAGGATATCTCGCTTCGGATCGACCCTGGCGAGTACGTTGCGGTCGTCGGTCCGAACGGGTCGGGGAAATCGACGCTGATGAAGTTGATGTTGGGGTTGCTTCGACCGGACGAGGGAGACGCCAGACTATTCGGCGAACCCTCGCGTCAGTTCGACGATGGCGAGCGGATCGGCTACGTCGCCCAGCACGCCAGCGCCTCGAAAGAGATGCCGATCACCGTCCGAGAAGTCGTAAAGATGGGTCGGTTTCCACACGTCGGCTTCGACCGACTGATCGACGACGACCAGACGGTCATCGACGCAGTACGCGAGGACCCGCTCTGCACCTCCAGAGGAGCCCTTGACGCCGTCTTCGGTCGCCTCTCCAGCGAGGACTGGGACATCGTCGACCGGGCGCTCGACACCGTCGGCATGACGGCCTTCGCCAATCGTCGTGTGACACAGTTGTCTGGCGGCCAGCGCCAGCGGGCGTTCATCGCCCGTGCGCTCGCCAGCGAGGCCGACCTGCTCGTCCTCGACGAACCGACCGTTGGTGTCGACATTGAATCGGTCGAGGCGTTCTACGACCTCCTAGATGCACTGAACCGGGACGGTATCACGGTTCTACTCATCGAGCACGACCTGGGCGCAGTCACCGAACACGCCGAACGCGTCATCTGTCTCAACCGGGAGATATACTTCGACGGGTCGGCCAGCGAGTTCGTCGAGAGTGACGCCCTGGCTCGCGCCTTTGGCACCACAGCGAACCTGTTAGGTGGTTCTCGATGACGTACCAACCCACCCTACTACTGCAAGCGGGACCCTTGAGCCCCGTGTTCGAACCACTGTACTGGTTCCTGCAACTCTGGTCGGGCTTCATGTCCTGGGTGGCTGGGATGACTGGACTAGAACTTCTCCAGTACAGCTTCATGCACCGGGCGATCCTCGTCGGACTCTGTATCGGGGTGATGGCACCCTTGATCGGGACCTTCCTCGTTCATCGGCAGTTGGCACTGATCGGTGACGCGCTCGCCCACACCGGGTTTGCGGGCGTCGCCGTGGGATTATTCGTCAACGCCGTCTTCGAACTCGGGGTCTCGCCGTACCTGACGGCAGTCGTGGTTTCGATGATCGCTGCGCTGTTCATCGAGCTGATATCGGAGGCGACAGATGCCTACAACGACGTTTCGATGGCTATCGTGCTCTCGACGGGCTTCGCGTTGGGGACGACACTGATCAGCATCAACGCCGGTGGGCTTTCCGTTGGGGTAAACCAGTACCTCTTCGGGAACCTCGCCACAGTCTCGCAGGATAGTGCTGCGATACTCCTACTACTATTCGGCATTATCATCGGCGTGGTTGCGCTCACGCACAATCAATTGCTGTACGTCACCTTCGACGAGACGGCAGCAGCAGTGTCTGGGCTCTCGGTCAGTTGGTACAATCGCATCATGGTGTTGCTGACAGCGATGGTCGTGGTCGGCGCAATGCAGATTATGGGGGTCATCCTCGTAGCTGCGATGCTCGTCGTGCCCGTCGCTGGCGCATCACAGATCTCTCGGAGCTTCAACGAATCGATACTCGTGTCGGTCGTACTCGCCGAGTTAGCCGTCATCCTCGGCATCGGTGTCTCGTACTATGCCGAGGCGACTGCCGGAGGCGTGATCGTTCTCCTCGCAGTCGCGATCTACGTCGTCGCTGTGGTGCTCGGAAAACTCCAGACGGCCCTCGGTGAGGAGGACAGCCCCGAGATGGGAAGCATCGACATGGGCGAAGCCAAACCGAGTGACGACTGATGACCCCTTCCACAACGAGCCTGTGCGGTAACCCGTGAGATAAGCATTCAATCAGACTAGACAAAATGAGTTTATCAGATTCAGACACCCCAAACACGCCCGAGTCGTTGCCAGCGATCACGCCGAAGATGGAAGACTATCTCCGGCACATCTACCGTCTCGAACAGGAAGCCGACGGCCGGGTGTCCAACTCAGAGATTGCAGAGCAACTCGGTGTTACCCGAGCATCAGTAACGAGTATGCTCAGTACGCTCTCGAAGCAGGGGTTAATCGACCGAGAACGGTATCGCCCCATTCGTCTCACGACCGAAGGCAAGAAAATCGCACTACGAGTGGTCCGCAAACACCGACTTGCCGAGACGATGCTTACGGAGTTGTTCGATTACGCGATCAGTGAAGTCGACGCCGAGGCCGATATCTTGGAGCATCACCTCAGTAATCGGCTCTGTCGGAAAATCGAACGGAAGCTCGACATGCCAGAAACCGACCCGCACGGCGATCCTATCCCCGACAGTAACCTTGACCTCCCTCAATCAGCGGACGTCACCTCGCTAGTCGACGTTGATAAGTCTGTAAGTGTAGAAGTTACGCGGATATTGACGCAGGATGACGAGGTTCTGGAGCATCTCGTTTCGGTTGGGCTGGAACCGACAGAACGTATTCGCCTCGTCGAAACCACGCCAATTGGGATGGTGGTTCTTGCTATCGGGGACACCGGTGAACAGACGAGTGTCCCACAGAGTCTGGCCTCACAGATACTGGTTACACCGCTGGATGATCCATAACCCACAGAAATAGCATAATAGTGGACATAAGCATCGTAGCGCACCGTATTTCACGGATTTTCACGGTAACGATACGCCGAACGGCCGGAGGACGACTCGACACCGCTGTACGACCGAAGTTCACTTGCTGGGCTGGAGTCGGACACCGGATCGTCTCACAGGGATGGATCAATCGCGATGCGTACACCGGAGTTGAGCAGTTCGTCTGATCACTTCCGCTAGTTTAGTTCAAATTCAACGGACTCGATTACAACATAGGATAGACCAGCCTCGGAACGGAGAATTTCTTTCATATATTCGCCTCGAGGAAGGTGACGGGTGAAACCACACATCACAGACCCGCTAAACCCGTTGTGAACTCGACATCCATCGTAGCGACGGTGTCGGGCGTACGAGGCTGCTTCCGCCCCTGCAGGCAGATGAGTGGCCAGCGATTACCGGTGTGACTGACGACTCGCTTGGTTCAGGATAGCAATCGGTCCACGGTCCCGCTGAACCCCACCCACAGCGCGGCGAGCTGGGCGGCGACGGCGACGAGGCCCGTCTCGACCGGGCCGAGAAGCCGACCGGGGGCGACCTGTGACGCGATCACCGACCCACCGACGAGAAGCACGATGGACGCGATCGCCGCGTGTGCGACGTGTCGCGGCTCGATACCGAGTCGCTCGCCACCGCCGTAGACGAGCCACCCCGCGAGGACGATCGCGAGTCCGAGCACGATCGCCGACGCACCGAAGTAGTCGAACCCGAACGCCGCGAGCGCCACTCTGGTCGGGAGCAAGGCGAACGGGACGGACAGGAAGACGAGCCAGCCGAATCGACCGGCGGCAGACGGATCCGCGTCGAATCGGTCGTAGCCGCCGTTGACGAGCCAGCCCGTGACGAGCGTCGAGACGCCGAGGACGACCGGGATCAGAACCCAGTTTGCGACCCCCGTCAGATCGACGACACCGCTGGTTGCCAGCAGCTCGAGGCCGAGGAAGGCGACGACCGCGAGCAGGGCGAACACGACGACGAACGTCCGAACGGTCTGCGCGACGGCTACCCGAGTGGAGCCAGCCCCCGACACGTCATGCTGGTCGGCCATACCCAAGTATTGTTTCCCCAGGTCGATAAATTATCCGACTGCCAAGAGAGGATAGAATCGGCGACGGGACGAGAACGCACCGAGACACGTATATCTCGCCCAGACGCAACTGGCGGTCAGTCTCGCTCGTGGTCGGTACGGTCACCGGTCGCCTCGTGCTCCGCGGCAGCGAGTCCGTCCGTCGCCGGCCCCTCGATGAGTCGCCCATCTGGGTCGAATCTGGACCCGTGACAGGGACAATCCCAGGTTGCCTCGCCGTCGTTCCAGTCGACCACGCAGTAGGCGTGCGAGCAGATGGCCGAGACGGCGTGCAACTTACCATCCTGGTCACGGGAGACGGCGATCGGCCGGCCGTCGCGACGAACGACGCGTCCCTCGCCGGGTTCGACGGCGACGGTTCCCGGCCCGAAGAGCGTCCGCAGCCAGTCGGTGGCGAACTGCCCGGCGACGTCCGCGTTCTCGGTCGCCAGTTGCCCGATCGAAGCGACTGGCGTGAACCGTCGCGGGTCGTACAGCGACGCGATCGGCGGTTCCTCGCCGTCGTGCAACTGTGCCAGGAGTCGCCCAGCCACCGTCCCGCCCGTCATCCCCCAGCCGCCGAAGCCGGTGGCCAGGGAGACGTTTCGCGCACCCGGCCCGGCAGGTCCGACGAGCGGAACGCGATCCGCGGCGACGTAGTCCTGCGTGGACCAGCGGTAGGCGACTTCGCGTACGGCGAATCGGTCCGCGGCCCACTCGACGAGGCGGCGGTAGCGCTCGCGCGTGGGGCCACCCTGGCCGGTCTTGTGGTTCTCGCCGACGACGAGGACGAGTGGTCCAGCAGTAGCGGCAGTCTCGTCGCCACCCGCCGTTCCAGTGCCACCCGATCGGGTTCCGGCATGTGCTCGCACCGATCGGTACGGCCGGCTCCCCTCCGCCGGCCGGTAGTACAGCCCCTCAGGCGCCTCCCCGTCGATCCGGATCGCCAGCACGTACGAGCGCTTCGGCGCCAGCCGGGCGAACAATCCGAGCCGATCGAGGAGCGGAAACCCCGTCGCGAGGACGACCCGATCGGCCGTGACCGTCCCGCGGGCGGTCTCGACGCTGGGCGTGCGACCGGGCTCGACAGCCGTCACGCGTGTCTCTTCGTGAACGGCGACAGAACCGAAGCTCGCGTCGCCGCCGGTCGGGGCAACCGAGTCGCTACCGTCACCGGTCGAGGTCGACGAGGCGCCACTGCCACCAGTCGAGGCTGCTGCGTCGCCTCCACTGCCGGTCGACGCAGCGGGATCGTCACCGCTGATCGAACCACTCGCCTCGAAGTCCCCGTCTACAAGCCCCTCGGCCAGCGCGAGGAGGTACCGTCGCGGGTCGAGACAGGCCTGATCGTCGACCCTGACGCCACAGTCGGCCGACTCGAACGGTGGGACGGAAGTGACGAACGACGCGGGCAACCCGGCAGCCGCCTCGGCGTCGGCCTCGCGCTCGATCGCCCCACGATCGTCGCCGTAGACGTACGCCGGACACCGGCGAAAGCCACAGTCGTCGGCGATATCCAGCGCCGCGACCCGCTCGGCGACCGTCTCGATCGCCGCCTGGTTCGCGCTGGCGTACTGGCGGGCGCGGGTCCCGCCGAACGAGTCGCGCAGGTCGTCGTAGAGCAGCCCGTGCTGACTGGTGACCTTCGCCGTCGACCGTCCGGTGACGCCGCCGGCGACCCGATCACGCTCGAGCACGACGACGTCGTAGCCACGATCGGCGAGTTCGGCCGCGGTCGAGAGGCCAGCGATACCCGCCCCGACGATCACGACGTCGGCCGTCTCGTCGCCAGCGAGCGGATCGAACCGGGGAACATCGTCGGTGCGTACCAGCCAGGGGGAGGTGTGGGTCCCAGGGAGCGATCCCGGACCGGATGCGAGGTCGGCCATCGGTTCGCGTCGCTACCACGGACGAGCGGGTAAAACCGCGGTGTGAATTGGGCCCGAACTGCCGGATGGCACATCGAACGTGTCGCTCGGCCCCGAGCGGGCCCGCGCCGACGGTCAGGACGTCGGTTCGATCAGCCGCCCGCCCAGGAGCCGTGCCTCCGAGTGCGTCAGCTCCACCGAGATCGCCTGTGTCGTAGACTCCGGGCCGTCGGCCTCCAGCGTGAGCGTGATCGTCTCGCCCGTGTCGACGCCGGCCGAGACCGACGCGTCCGTTCGCTCCGACGACTCGACCAGTTCACCGTCGATGTGTTCGAGGATCCGCGACAAATTGACACTCATTGGATGGCATGCGCTTCGACGGAGCCGACCAAAACCATCAGCCAACCGGAGTGAAAGTGAACGTGTGGGGAAAACCGCTCCGGCGTCCCGTCACCGCCGACCCCTTACTCGAGCAGGTCGGGGACGTCGTTGACCGACTCACAGACGGCGACCGCGCCCGCCTGGGCAAATTTGTTCCGGCCGGACTCGCCCGAGAGCCCGCCGGAGAGGACGCCGACGCCGTGATAGATGCGGTGTGGATCCGCGTCGGCCGCGTTGGTCGCGGTGCGGACGTCGTCGAGCGTGTCGCCGACGAAGACAACCGTCTCGGCCTCGAGGCGCTCGGCCAGCGTCGTCAGCGCGTCCGGCTCGGGCTTGCTCGCGTCCCAGTCGTCCATCGTGAACCGGTGGTCGGCCGGAAGGTCGTCGAGTCCCGCCCGCCCGAGGGCGATCTGGGCCTCCGCCTCCGGCCGGCCGGTGAGGATGCCCAGGTCGACGTTCGTCGTGAGCCACTCGCGCGTCTCGTCGGTGATGATGACGGGTTCGTCGTGGATGAACCCGCGGAGCGCGTCGGGACCGACAGCGTCGGCTGACTCACCATCGGGAGCGGCCGTCGATTCGGTCCCGCGCTCGGTCCTGACCGTGCCGTCGACGTTTCGAGCGAGGTCGACGTCCGTCGCGCCCGGCCGGTCCGGGACGTCCGGTTCGCCGCCCTCGATCGATCGGTAGAGGTCCGCACCCAGGTACAGTCCCTGGAATACCTCGCGGAGCCGGTCGCGATCCCAGCGAGAGACGACGCGTTCGAGTGCCGTCGCGTCGAGTGCGTCCGAGACGACCGACTCCGCCGCGTCGAGGCCGCCGCCACGGTCGGCGATAGCGTCGGTGTAGGTCGCGATCGAGGCGTCGTAGCCCTCGCCCGAGGCCAAGACGTACAGCGCGACCGCGTCGGTCACGTCCCAGTCGTTGTTGAACCCGCCGGCATCTTTGAACGCCTGGACGGCCGCCCGGTCGATCGTTCGGCCGTAGCAGCGCTCGACGGACTCGACGATGGCCCGTCGATAGGAGTCGGCCACGTCGACGAGGACGCCGTCGACGTCGAGGACGACGGCGTCGGCTTCGAGAACGTCGGTCATGGTCGCCAGTGGGTGGGGCAGTGAATAAAGGTCGGCGGTTCGTCGGTCGACGGCGGCAATCGACGAACCGAGCAGAAGTTCGTCGGTTGACGGCGGCAAGCGACAAACCGGGCAGAAGTCCGTCGGTCGACGACGGACGATTTCCGCCAGCCGTCGGGTAGCGGTCGCACTCACCCGTCGCCCGGGCCCGAAAGGGAGGCGACGAACAGCGCCCCGACCGGCAGCGACTCGCGTGCGACGGGGAGCTGTGGCTGATCGCCACCGAGCGTGGTGAACAGGAAGTCCGCGCCCACGTCGGTGGCGACCTCGGCCACGGGCCGGTGTAGTTCGGGCGGCAGGTTCAGCGCGTAGATCGCGTCGGCACCGTCGTAGACGGTCGGGGCGGGCGCCAACACGTCGTCGCGAACGAAGTCGACGGGATCGGGGACCGAGCGGGCGTGAACGTCCGTCGCGGTGACGGCGACGCCACGGTCGGCCAGCGAGGCGGCGACCGCCGTCCGACGGCCGATCCCCACCTCGACGACTCGCTCGTAGGTGGACAGGCGGTCGACCAGCGCGTCGTCGAGCGGTGTGGATCGAGTCACGGCGGGACGTTTATGCCGGGTGCAGTCTTAGCCGTTGTCATGCACGTCGACATCGTTCCGGTCGGCGAGGTGTCCGCGCGGGTCAAGCGGGAGGCCTCATCGGCGTTGCGCTCGGTGTACGACTGCGACGTCACGATCGGTGACGGGCAGTCGATTCCTACTGGCGCATACGACTCCGGCCGGAGCCAGTACAGCGCGGAAAGCTTCATCCAGTTGGCCGAGCGCGTCGGCCGCGGCGACAAGAACATCGCCATCACGCCCCAGGACATCTTCTACCGGCGACGAAACTACGTCTTCGGCCTCGCCTATCTCGACGGCAGCGGGAGCGTCGTCTCGACCTATCGGCTCCAGACCAGCTCCGACGGCGGCTTCTCGAACAAGAGCGCGAGCGACATCGTCGACGATCGCATCCGCAAGGAAGTCGTCCACGAGATCGGTCACACCTACGGACTCGAACACTGCAACAACAACCGCTGCGTGATGAACTTCTCCCGGACGGTACAGAAAGTCGATATCAAAGAAGAGAACCTCTGTGGCAGCTGCCAGCGTCGGCTCGGATAACCGTTGTGGGGCCGTTCGACGACGACTGCCGTCGCGACGGTCCGAGACCCGCAGCGTGCAACTCCACACCGGTCGCGACGAGAATCGCACCGGACGATCCGAACGTTCTTTATTGACGGTTCGTATCTGTCAGTATAGTATGATCCACTGGAGTCGCTGCACTGGAATCGGTGACAGGGCCACGCCACCGCTTCGAAGCGGCGAGTCGACACAGTCGGCCAGGGGAGGGGCGGCGCCATGACGGTGTCCGTCGCGGCCCGGATCACCCGCACGGAGGTCCGACGAAGCCTCCGGGCGGTCGCCGGGAATCGAACGAAGGTCGCGATCATGGCGCTCGTCCTGTTGTTCGTCTTCGGGCCGTTCACGGCGGTCGGCCTGTTCTTCCTCCCAGAGGCCGGCGAACGAGTCGCCGCCGGCGCCCTCTCCGAGGTTGGCGGCGTGTCCGTCAGTGAGATCGTCACGGGCGCGACCGCTCTCGTCTGGCTCGGGCTGACGCTCACCGCCACCGGCCGGACCGCCACGTCTCGGGGCGACGTCGACGAGCCGGCGTGCCTCCTGATCTCGACGTCGACGCGGTCCGTCGCCGCCGGGCTGATCGGGACGGAACTCGCGCTGTATGCACTCACACTCCTCCCGTTCGTGGCCCTCTTTGCGGGCGCGTTCGCCTACGGCGCCGGCTCGGTCGTGCCGCTGGCCGTCGCCCTCGGCGTGGTCGCGCTGTTGCTCGTCACGTCGATCCCCGTCGGCTTCGTCGTCGGCCTCGCGATCAGACACCTGCTGACGACGTACGAGCCGGTAGCACGGTTCAAACGGGCGCTGTTCGTCCTCTTCTGGGTCGGCTACCTCGGCGTGGTCATGACCGAGTGGTTCAACCGAATCGTCGCGGCCCTCTTCGAGCGACTCGCGAACAGTCCGTTCGGCTGGCCCGGTGAACTCCTCCTGTTCGCCGTTCCCGGGCAGGCCCCACGGCCCCTCGCACTCGTCGGGACGGCGCTCGTCGTCGGGATCGGCCTCCCGCTCGTGTTGGTCGCCAGTACGGCCATGGCGACGCGCCACTGGTTCGCAGACGAGGCAGGCGCTGACGAGTCGACGAGCGACGTCAGCTCCTCGAACCGGCTCGACGCGCTGCTCTCCGGCGTCGGCGACCGAGCGCTCCGAACGGTCGCGGTCACGACCCTCCGACGAGCGAAACGAGCGCCGATCAAGCTGCTCTACGTGGTCTACCCGCTGTTCGGCTTCCTGGCGTTCATCCAGCAGATCATCGAGACCGGGACCGTGAGCCCGTTCATCGCGGTCGTCCTGTGTGGCTACGTGGTCTGGGCCAGTGGCGCGCTCCTGACGCTCAACGTCATCGGCGACCACGGCCGCTCGCTCCCGACGCTGCTCACCACGACCGTCTCCGGTCGGCAGGCGGTCGGCGGCACGATCGTCGCCGCGGTCCTCGTGACCGCCCCGCTCGCCCTCGTCCTGAGCGGCGGGCTCGGGCTGGCGAGTCCCCTCCCGCCGCGCGAGACAGCCTTCCTCGTCGCCGCGACCGTCTTCGGGGCCGTCGCGACCCCAGCCGTCGCGACCGGTATCGGCGCGCTGTTCCCCCGGTTCGGGAGCGTCCGCGTCTCGAGCAATCGCGAGGCCGTGATGCCCTCGAAGAGCGCGTTCGTCACCTACACGCTGGTACTGCTGATGCCGATAGTCGCTGCACTCATTCTGTACACAGACAGCGCCGCAGCCGTCGCCGGCATCGTCTCCATGCTCGTCTCGCTCGCGCCGATGCTGGACGTGACGATTAGCGCCGGGGTCGTCACGGCGATTGCGTGGCTCACCGTCGCGCTCGGCGTGAGTTCGCCCGTCCTCTCGTTCGGCTACGCCGCCCACACGTTCGATCGCTTCACGCTCGAGTGATCGAATACAGGCAGTTTCGCAGGCGCAGTGTTCGAAGGCCTGCCGACACTCGAAGGGCAACTGTCTCACGAAACGTCGCCGACCACACGGGACACAGGGGGCCAGTAACAGTGCAACGGCCCAGGAGGGAGCTGTGGCACGGTCGATAACTGAGACGCTAGCCACGCCACGGCGATTGGGTATCAGCCACGCCCGACAGGAGAATTCCTGGGCGGCAATCGGTTCACTTACTCGGCTCTTGGGGCGGCTTCTTCGGGATCTTGCGTGATCTCGAGGAACGCGTCTTCGAGCGTTCCACCCGCACCGGCCTCGGCCTCGGCGGCCAATTTGTCAGGGTGGCCCTCGGCGACGAGTTCGCCGCCGTGGATGACGCCGACCTCGTCCGCGAGTTCGGCGACGACCGGGAGGATGTGCGTCGAGAGGAAGATCGTCATCTCCTGGTCGGCGAGTTCGGCGATCGTGTCGCGCATCGTCCGCGCTGCGCGCGGGTCGAGCCCGCTCGTCGGTTCGTCGAGGAAGGCGACGGCCGGCCGGTGGAGGACGGCCTGAATGACGCCGACCTTCTGGCGCATCCCCTTCGAGTAGTCGGCGATACGCTTGTCGGCGTCCTCGTCCAGATCGAATCGCTCCAGCATTCGCTCGATCCGGTCGGTCGCCTCGTCGGTTGGCAGTTCCCGGAGCCCGGCGACGTACTCCAGTTGTTCGCGTCCGGAGAGTTCCTCGTACAGCGGCGGTTCCTCCGGCAGGTAGCCGATGTGCGGCGTGACTGATTCGCGGTCGGTGATCGGATTCCCCGCGACGTGGGCGGTGCCGGACGTGGGTCTGACGAGCGTCGTCAGCATCTTCATCGTGGTCGTCTTGCCGGCGCCGTTCGGTCCGAGGAAGCCGTAGACCGTCCCGGCGTCGATCGTCGTCGTCACGTCGGAGACGGCGGTCGTGTCGTCGTAGCGCTTCGTCAGGCCCGTCATCTCGATCGCCGGCGTCTCCGTTCCCATACCAACCGCTACGAGTTGCCTGTCAAAAGGTATTTTGTTTCCAAGGGATCGACTCCGAGGGCACTATAGTGCGTTCGGCTGACTGTCCCGTCGAGGCACACGCTTATTCGGCTGGCGCCCGTACGGCTCGTATGGTTCGAGACGCACTCACACTGGCACTTTCCCGGGCTCGATTCGCGGCGATGGGCGCGGCGATCGGCGGTGGCCTCGGCGGCCTGCTCAGTCGGAACGCGGCGAGTTCCGGCGCCGCCATCGGGGCCCTGATCGGCGCGTTCGTCGGCGAGAGTCGCATCGGGACGAAGAGTCGGATCGAGGAGTGGCGCGAACGCGGGAGTGAACGCGTCGAGGCGGTCCGCAGCGGAGAATCGGAGTAAGCGCGTCGAGCGACGGTCAGTTTTTGCGGCGACGGACTCAGGGCGCGTAGTAGTACTCGCCCTCGCGCTTTTGCTCACGATCCAGCTGCGAGTCAGGCTTGTTGATCCGCGGGCGCGAGGTCCGTTCGTCCCGGCGGAACGTGATCTCCAAGTTCGAGAGGAAGTCGTTCATGCCGCCGCGCATGGATTGTGGCGTGCCAGCGTGGCCGGCGACGGCAGGTTCGCCGTCGAAGACCATCAGGCGGTCGGCCAGCAGGTCGATCATGTAGATGTCGTGGTCGATGACGAGGACGGTGGCGTCCTGCTGTTCGGCGTAGCGCCGGATCGCCCGGGTCGCCTGCACGCGCTGTTCGACGTCCAGGTGAGCCGAGGGCTCGTCTAAGAGGTACAGATCCGCGGTGTCGGACAGACAGGCCGCGATGGCGACGCGCTGGCGCTCCCCGCCGGAGAGGTCCGAGAGGTTCTGCTCCATGATCCGTTCTAACTGGAGCGGCTGGGCGATCTCCGTGTTCCAGTACGACGAGCCGAACTGGTCGGTGATCGACGAGAGGAAGGCGTCGACGCGCATCGGCTGGTCGATCGTGACGTACTGCGGTTTGTAGGAGATATCGAGATCCAGCTCCGCATCGCCTTCGGTCGGTTCCAGGTCGCCCGTCAGCAGTTTCGCGAAGGTGGACTTCCCGATCCCGTTCGGCCCGACGATGCCGAGCACCTCGTTTTCGCGAATCTCACCGCCGGAGATATCGAGGGAGAACTCGCCGTCGCCGTAGGACTTGCGGAGGTCGGGGTAGGTGACGAGCGTGTCGCCCTGGCTCTCGGTCCGCGGCGCGTGTTCCTCGAACTCGATCCGGTCGGGCCGGATCCGCATGTTCTCGTTCTCGAGGTAGCCCTTGAGATACTCGTTGATACCATTGCGAACCGATTTGGGATCCGTGATGACACCGTAGGCGCCGGGTTCACCGTAGGCCATGTGGAGGGTGTCACACAGCAGGTCGAGGATAGCCAGGTCGTGTTCGACGACCAGCATCGACTTGCCGTCCTCCTCGGCGAGTTCGCGAACGAGTCGCGCCGCCGTCACCCGCTGACCGATGTCGAGGTAGGGCGTGATCTCGTCCAGGAAGTAGAAGTCGGCGTCGCGAGCGAGCGCCGCCGCGAGGGCGACGCGCTGGAGCTCCCCACCGGAGAGATCGTCGATGGCCTGGTCCATGACGGGGCGGATCGAGAGGCGATCGACGAGATAGTCGAGTTCGCCGCGCTCGTCGGTGCGCTCGAGCAGTTCGCGCGTGTTACCGTCGAACTGGCTGGGAATCTGGTCGACGTACTGCGGTTTGCGGGCGACGGTCACGTCGCCGTCGCGGACGTCCGCGATGTAGTCCTGCAGTTCCGTCCCGCGGTAGGCGTCGAGCACGGCTTCCCAGCCCGGCGGGTCGCCGTAGTTTCCCAGATTCGGTTCGAGTTCGCCGGCGAGCATCCGCACGGCGGTCGTCTTCCCGATTCCGTTCGGCCCGAGGATGCCGGTGACCTGCCCCTCCTGTGGGACCGGCAGACCGTACATCGAGAAGGCGTTCTCCCCGTAGCGGTGAACCGGGTCGTCCTGCAACTCCTGGGGCAGGTTGATGATCTCGATCGCGTCGAACGGGCACTTCTCGACGCAGATCCCGCAGGTCTCGCCCAGACAGATCTCTTCGGAGATGCGCACCTGATCCGGCTGGCCCTCGTCGGCGTCCTCGCCGCGCAGCGTGATGCACTCCTTGCCGGTACGATTTGGCGGGCAGTAGTTCTTGCACTCGTAGTTACACCGGTCGGGCGAGCAGCGATCCAGATCGACGACGGCGATGCTATCGTCCGCCATCTCAGTAGAGGGAGAGTTCGGTCAGCAAGATTCCCCACGTCACGAACCAGAACGAGAAGACCAGGAAGGTGATGAACAGGTAGAGCTTGAACCCGAGTTCGTCGTCGTCGTAGATCCCCGAGAGCTGGACGACGACCGTCTCGAGGACGATCGCCCCGAGCACGAACGCGAGTGCCGTGTTGTTCGTCGCTGCCGCTTCTGTCGCACCCACCTGCATGTACGAGAGGAGGCCAGCAGCAACCCCCAGGAGTGCGCTGGAGGAGGTCACCCCGATCGACCGGAGATGTTCCCCCCGGTCGCTCAACGTTACAGTCGACATGTGGTGGTCTCGGACGTGCGTGGGCAAAAGCCGTTCGGAGTGACTCGCAGGGACGTGGCGGCACGGTACCGATTCAGCACTCAGCCGCCGCTGTCGACGACCTCGATGTCCGTCTCAGCCTCGATGTACCGTTCGAGGTCGTCGTAGCTGTCGAATCGCTCGAGTTCCGCGAGCGGGATCGATTCGAGTTCCTCGCGGGAGATCGTTCCGTCGACCGAACCGGTGTCGCCAGCTGTCGACGCAGTTGTCATCCATCCACCACCGGAGTCGATGGCGAAGGTGTCGCTCGCCTGCGAACTGGCCGTGCTAAACGTCGCCCAGCTGAAGAAGTCAAACTCCGGCGAGACCCCATCGAGGACGATCCGGACCTCTTTGCCGGCCTTGATGTTCCCCTTCGCCGTGACGGTGATCGTAGCTGAGCCACTGGCCGGTTCAAACGTCCGGTCGTGTTTTCGAGCCGGCGAGCCGCCGACCGTGAGCGAGTCGATACTGGCACCGTCGTAGTTTGCCAGGAAGCTCGTGATATCGATCGTGACGGTTTCGCCGTTGTTCAGCTTGCCATCGAGCGCGAACGTCAGTTCCTGCGTATTCGAGCCGGTGACGTCGCCAGCGGACACCGAGACGAATCCGGGCGGGCCACCCCCGCCGTTGCCAGTGCAGCTGTAGGAGAACGTGTGCGTGTACGTGATGTCCTCGACGGCGAGCGTCGACCCGACGGCGTTGGCCGTCACCTCGACGGTCGCCTGGCCGGTACCGCCGCTGGCACACGTCAGGGAGAGGTCAGTCTGAGCATCCGGATCGAGCGAGGAGCCGAACCCGTCACTGATCGCGAGCGCGCCGTTCGGGTCCGAGACGATCTCGGCCTGCGTGTCGAGGGTGTCGAACCGTTCGTTGGCGTTGTTCGTGACCGTGAGAACCGGGGCGTCGTTCTGGTTGTCCGGCGTCTCGCCAGTCGGCTGGATGCCGAGGAGCGCAGATTCCGTGGGAGCGGTCTCGACGGTCGTTCCCCGGTCCGCCGCAAGGGTACTGAATCCGAAGACGGGGCCGGCCATGAGCAAGGCTCCCGCGACCACTAGCACCGCCCCCAGTTTCGTCAGTGAACCCCCCATCATGGTATTTCCCCTACGGCGGCCGTTCCATCTCCCCGAGGCGGTAGCGCCGACTCGTCAGCACGTGCGCGATAGCCGAGACGGTCACGGCGCCGAGCACCAGTCCGGCCCAGCCAAGCGGCGGTATCGTCTCCGTCGGGACGACGTCGGCCCAGACGCCCGCGAGGACGACGAAGCCGAGGACGGACAGGCCGAGGTAGTAGACGCCCCAGGGGATCGAGTCCGCGGGGACGATGTCCAGGTAGATTTCGAGCGCGTCGGCCTCGTCGGTCAGTTCGATCGTGTGATTCTCGAACTCCACCACGTCCGCTCGCTCGAGGGTGGGCAGGTGCGTCTGCTGGAGCGCGGTGTAGACACGCTTTCGCTCGGCGGACGTGAGTTCCTGAACCTCCTTGTCGAGTTCCCACGCGGCAACCTGCTCGGCGAGATCGCCGAGTTCGACCGGCTCGTCGACCCGCTTGCAGTAGTGGATCGCGTATCGCCGACGGCGATTGCTAAGCAGCTCGAAGATTTCGCCGTGGCTTCCGTGTGACGCTCCCATGCTGTCGCTCACCAGTCCGCGCACCCTCCCCCGAAGGTGTGACACATCTAGGACCGATCGCTACTAATGTGTTTGGGCCGACGACCGTCTCAACGGCCGAAATATCCGTTCAAGACCGGCTTGAACGACCTTCTGGCCAACCGTGCGACCGTTCCGGCTGCTCAATACAAAGGGGTAGTGGTGACTGGGCATGAGTAAGAACCGCGCCGCGTCGGGTTCGGCCCGCAGGGCGTGGGGGACATACCATGAGAATGAATCGACGCAACGTTCTGGTCGGACTGGGTGGCATCGTAGCAAGCGGCGGCGCACTGCTCGGCACGGGTGCGTTCAGCACCGTGACCGCAGATCGTACCGTGACCGTGGAGACGAGCGGCGACGCGAGTGCACGAGTGGCGTTCGAAGCGACGAGCGACTACGCGAGCATCACCAACGACAAGCTCGAGATCTCGCTCACCGACGCCAACATCGACGGCACGCTGACGGCGACTGGCGCCTTCAACATCATCAACAATCACTCCGCGGAGATCACGCTCGACGGCCCCTGGACGACCCAGAGCAACAATATCGACGTGACGTTGACAGCTCAGAACAACACGCTGGCGGCAGGTGGCACCACTCCGGTCGATCTCGAGATCGATACGAGCGGGGCTGCTGCAAACGCCACCCTCAACACGACGATCACGATCACCGCAACGACGTGAGACTGATCTGACCGGGGCAGGATTCGAGCATCGACGGACGGATTCGACGGCCGACGAGACCTCGTCTACTCGTGGGCGGAAACGCGTCAACCAGTGGGGACAGGAACCTGCCCAGCGGCGTCGCCACCGCGGCGCTGTCGGATCGACCCGGTCCCGAACGAGGGTCGCCCGGCTGGAAGATGATAGGGCCAGAATCGATGACACGCACGACGTGGCTGACGGTACTCGCACTCGGGTCGCTCCTGCTCGCCGTCCCGACGGCGGCGGTAGGTCTCGGCGCCAGTGACACCACCGCCGAGAGCGACGCGACCGAGGGTGTCGTACTCACTGCAGCGAGTCAGTACGCGACCGTCGAAGACGGGGAACTCACGCTCGACTTCGATCGACTCAACGTCGACGCGCGGACCGACGTCGACGCCGTCTTCGACGTGACGACGGCCGACGACAGCAGCGTCTGGGTCGAACACGACGTACGGGAAGTCACGTTCTACGCCGACGGCGACCGGAAAACCGCCATCGACGCCGCCGATCCTGTGTCCCTGTCCGGGGGCGAATCGGTTACCATCGGCGTCTCCATCGACACGCACGAGGCGCCGACCGGGTCGGAGACGTTCTCCATCGTCGTCGAGACGGCGGACGAGGATGACGATAGGCCCGCCGACGGGAACGAAACCGCGGCCGGCGAGGATGTGGATTTGACCGGAGAGCTGGCCGTCACGAACGCGTCTGTCGACGCGACGAACGTAACGGCCGGCGACACGGTCACGGTAACCGCCACCGTGTCGAACCTCGACGACCGGCGAATTGCCGATCGGATCCCGATCCTGGTCGACGGGGCCGTCGTCGACGATCGCCGTGTCGAACTCGCACCGAACGAAACCCGTACACTGACCGTCGGCTGGACGCCCGAATCGGCGGGCGTCTACCGACTCAGCGTGGGGGAGACGGCGGCGGGGACCGTCGCCGTCTCCGACCGCACGAGCATCTCACTCTCGTCGGTCGAGTTCGCATCGCCGCTGACGGCGGCGATCGCCCCGCCGGCGACGCTTGGGCTCGTGGCGATCGGCCGCGTCGTGCGAGGTCGGCGGCGTTAAGTCGGTGCCGGCCGAGGCCAGCATCGTAGCGTGGGTTAGCGCGGAGAGAACGAGGAAAATTGTGGTTGATATCGAAACGGCATCGCGGGTACTCGGCGTGGCGTTCGCCATCGTCGTAGCGGCGCTCGTCCTCGGCCAGGTGCTCGGCCAGCCGATGTTACTGGGGTACGTCGCCTCGGGAAGTATGGAACCCGCGATGGAGACCGGCGACGGGTTCGTCGCCGTGCCAGATGCCCTCGCCGGCGACGTCTCCGAGGGCGACGTGATCGTCTACGAAGCGCGTGAGGTCAACGGCGGCGGCCTGACGACCCACCGCGTCGTCGAAGAGACGGACGACGGCTACGTGACGAAGGGGGACGCCAACCCGTTTACCGATCAGGACGGCGGTGAGCCGCCGGTGACCGACGGCCAGATCGTCGCGAAAGCGCTCCAGATCGAGGGGACCGTCGTCACGATTCCCCACCTCGGGACGGTCGTGATGGGGATCCAGTCGCTGGTGCTCGGCGTCGTCGGCGCGATCGCCGGCGCGCTCGGCCTGGGGAACGGCCCGGGCGGCCTCGACGCCGACGGTGCGGGGGCGATGCTGGTCGGCCTCGGGGTCGCCATGTTCGGGTTCGGCGTCGTGTTCGATCGGGCTGGCCCACCGCGGCGGGAGACGACGCGGACGACCACCCGGCGGAACGTGATCGCCCTCTGGTCGGTGATCGCGCTCGTCTTGCTCGTCCTGGTGACGGCAGCGACCGCGACGATGGTCGTTCCGTCCGGCACGACGGGGTACGACGTGGTCAGCACCGACGAGCCGACCGACGATCCACAGCGGATCGCACCGGGCGAAACCAGCGACCTCACCCGCACGATCGACAACGCGGGGTACGTCCCGATCGTCGCCCAGACCGAACCAGCGAGCGACGGCGTCGCCATCGACCCGGCCCGGCAGGTCGTCGGGGCGCGGGACGAGGGCGAGGTGACCGTCACGCTGTCGGCCCCCGACCGAACCGGGACGTACGTCCAGACGGTCCGCGAGTATCGGTATCTGCTCGTACTCCCGCCGACCCTGTTGGGCTGGCTCCACGGCATCCACCCATATCTGGCCGTCGCGGCCGTCGACGCAGTGGTCGTGGGCGCCGCCGTCGTCCTGATCCTCGCCCTGTTCGGCCGGGACGACATCAAGTTTCGAACGCCCGGCTCGCACGTCCCGGTCCGACGCAGAGTGAGCCGGAAGCTTCGAAAGTGGCGCCGTTGAGCGTTCGGACGGGGCCAGTACGGTTATCAGTCAGTCGTTCGTACGTCTCGACAAGTCGGGGGTGTGCTGGCTGGGAACCGGCACGTGGGCTCGCTCGAAGCGAGGCCCGACGGGATGGGAACAATGATCGACAATCCACGAATCGACCTGCTCGTCGCTCGGTACGGCCGGACGTTACTCGTCGCGCTGGCCGTCTGCGGCGTCGTCGCGCTCGCACTATCCGGCTGGGCGGTCGCCTCGCCGGAGACGACCACGACGACCCAGCAGACGGGCACCGACCGCGTCTCGACCGAGGTCGGGACCGAAGCGATCGTCGAGACCGGCGGGCTCTGGCCCGAAGGGACGGTCCTCGAAGACGAACCGGTCTACCTCACGAACGCGACGGAGACGCTGACGCTCACGCCACGGACGACCGTCCCGACGAACGACGCGAGCGTCTATCACGACGTCACGCTCCGATACGAGGCCGTGCGCGACGGCGCAGTCTTCTGGAACGAGACGAGCCAGCTCAGTAGACAGGCACCGAGAGTACGCGACGGCGTCGCCAGCAGTTCGGTCGACGTCGACGTCGCCGCCGTCCGCGACCGGATGGGCGAGATCGAGCGCGAGGTCGCCGGTGTGGGCGACGTCCGCGTCGTCGCCGTCGTCGAGACGGAGTACGACACGGGGACGACCGCCGACGCGTTCACGATCGAGACGGAACTCGTCGCGACCGAACGCGCGTTCTGGCTCGCCCAGCCCGTCCCATCCCACGAGGAGACGCATCCGCAATACGCGCTCGTGACCGAGTCAGAGCCGCGCTCGACGGCGCTCGTCGGCCTACTGGCTGTCGTCGGGACGCTCTCACTCGGCGCGGCCTGGGGACTCGACCGGCGCCGCCCGATCGACGAGAAGTCGGCTCGCCGGGCGGTCCACGAACGCCGGTACGCCGAGTGGATCTCCCGCGGCTCGATCCCCATGTGGATCGGCGACCACCACATCGCACTGGACACGCTGGAGGACGTCGTCGACGTCGCCATCGACACGAGCGAACGGGTGGTCCACGATCGCCAGCGCGGCCTGTTCGCGGTCGTCTCGGACGACGTCGTCTACTACTACACCGACCGCGGCCTCTGGGAGGAGACCGCCTGGCCGAACATGAATCTGGAGGACACCACCGGCGGAGCCGAGGACACCGCCGGGGCGCCACCAGCCGCCCCCGGATCGGCACCGGCCGACGGCCCCGTCGGTCCGGGCGGTCCGCCGACGGACATCGATCCCGACGACGAAGACGCCTGGGAACAACTCTAGACGCGAGTCGGGCCCGAACGACGACCAATCGCCGCGATAGAAGGATGGATGGGCTGGCCACGTCGATCGCCGCTGGGCCGCTCGACCAACTAGACGGCCTGGTCCAGACCAACGTGACCGAGTGTATCTCGAATGTCCGCTGAGCACGCCGCAGCGGAGCCGATTTTCCGATAGCCCCGACGACCGATTCGAGAGCGTCAACTTTTATGCTCCTGGAGTGTTTCGATTCGTAATGATGGAAGCAATGGACTCGACGGAGCTCGGCGACTGTCCCCCCAGCGCCAAGCTCGTCTTCAAAGTACTGGAGTACGACGGCCCACTGACCCAGAAACAGATCGTCCAGGAGTCGATGCTGTCGGCCCGGACCGTCCGCTACGCGCTCGAACGACTCGAGGAAATTGGCATGGTCGACGAGGACATCTACTTCGCCGACGCTCGCCAGAGCCTCTACCGACTCGAAGAACCCGTCGCCGCTGACGGCGGGCTGGACGACGCCAGTGCAGCCGACGACGCCTGCTGCGCCGAATAACGAACAACCGCTGTTCTCTCGTCGCGACGATTCCAGCCAGCCACACCATCGCGCTCACAGGATCGCCACCGACTCGTCTGCCGGCGGCCCATTCGGCGAAACGGCAGAGTTGCGCTATCGAAACGGGTGAGTCACTCGTCGAGACGGTACCGTTAACCCGGTCGCGGACCCGTCGGGAGATATGAACGTCGACCGCGATCGACTGCCGCGCACCGGGTGGCTCTTCGTCGGGCTCCTCGTGATGGCACTCGTGACGAACCTGCTCAACGCACTCCTCTTTCATCCGCTCGGCCTGCCCGTGTCGTTCGGCGCCGCCACCGTCATCGCCGGGATGGCACCCGTCATCATCTACGTCGGGGTCTGGTACGACGAGGAGAAACGCCCCTACTGGGAGCACAACCGCCTCCGAATCGCGACCGACGTCACCTTCGTCGTCATCGGGACGCTCCTGGGCGCGTCGGTCGCGCTCTTCGGCCTCCTCGAACTCGGCCTGCCCCGCCTTCCCCGCGAACTGGTCGCCATGCTCGTCGGCCTCGTCGCCGGCTGGGCACTCTTCTACACCAGAAATCCGGAGATATACTTCCAGGATATCGAGACGAACGGCAACTGAGCGAGGACGACGTCGAACACGCAGTCAGTTTCGCCGATCGCTGCTCGCATCTGCGACGCTCGCGGTTCGACGCACACGGACCGGTCCGCCTACGACGAAACGACCGTAATCGGTTCCGTGTGATCGATCGCGTCTTCGAGTTCGTCAGCGATCGCACTGCCTCTCGACACCTGGATCTCACCGCCGCGACTCACCGTCGCGGTGAAGAGGTACTCGCCGGCCGCCTGGACCTCGACGGTCTCGCCGTCGTGGCCCTCGACCGGGATGACGACGTGGCGCGAGGTGATCTCGGGCTGGACGAGCTGGCCGACGGGGTCACCGGTCGGCTGTGCGCCGCCGGATCGACCGCCGTTCGCGCTGCCAGCACCCGCGGTGGCGTCGCCATCGCCCCCGCCGGAGTGGGGATTCTCCTCGTGCGTGCGAACGTCGATGCTGATACCCAGGCGGTTCTCCACGTCGGTGATGCGACCGCCACCTTTGCCGATGACAGAGGAGATGTCGTCGTCCTCGACGTAGACGACGGCTTTGTCCTGGCTCTTGAGACGGACTTCGACGTAGCCCCTGGCGATCGAACGGATCTCGCGTTCGATCTCCTGTTTGGCGATGCGGTCGACGCCCGACTCGCGCGCGCCGGGGCCGTCCTCGTCATCGTCGAGGGGCACCGTGACGACCTGGCGGTTGAACGTGTAGATCTCGTAGGCAGGAACGCCGGTCTGGAAGTCCGTCACCTGGATGACCGGGCGGGCGAGGTCCTCCTCGGTCAGGCCCGCGGGGACCTTGACCGTCGTCTGGACGTCGTAGACCGTGTCGATCTCACCGGCGTCGACGTAGACGACGGTGTCGACGATCTGGGGGATCATGCCGAGTTCGACCCGGCCGATGAGCCGCTGGAGGGCGTCGATCGGACGCGTCGCGTGGACGACGCCGATCATGCCGACGCCCGCCAGGCGCATGTCCGCGAACACCTCGAAGTCGTCGGTCTTTCTGACCTCGTCGTAGATGGTGTAGTCCGGCCGGACCATCAGGAGGGCGTCGGCCGTCTTCTCCATCTTGCCGCCGAGGGCGGTGTACTGCGTGATCTCGGGGCCGACCTGGAGGTCTCGCGGTTTCTCCATCGTCTTGACCGCGTAGTCGTGCGTCTCGAGGTAGCGCGCGATCGCCTGGGCGAGCGTCGACTTCCCGGCCCCCGGCGAGCCGGAGACGAGGACGCCGCGCTGGCGCTCGAGGAGACGCTCTTTCAATTCGTCGGCGTGTTCGTAGTCCTCGAGGTCGGTCTGGGCGATCGGTCGGACGGCCGTGATCTCGATGCCGTCGGCGAACGGCGGGCGAGCGACCGCGATACGATAGTCGCGGAACTGGACGATCTTCATCCCCGGCTCCGTGAGTTCGATGAAGCCGTCGGGGGACTCCTTGGCGCCGTCGACCACCTCGCGGGCCCACTCGTCCATCGTCGCCTCGTCCGTCAGCTCGTCGGCGATCTCCTCGTAGCGCATCTCGCCCAGGGCGCCCCGCTTGGCCTTCGGGATCGTGTCCGTCTTGAGGTGGACGCTCATCGTCTCGTCGTCGAAGAAGTCCTCGATCGTGAGCGTTCCCACGTCTCGCGACTTCGGCGAGATGTACTCGACGGTGAGGCCCTTGGCCTTCGCGACTTCGGCCTGGACGACGTCGCTCGTGACGAACGTCGCGTCACGTTCCTCGGCCAGATCGCGAATGAGTGCGTCGATCTCGCCCTCCGAGGCGCGCCCTCGTTCGCCCGCCGTCGGGCGCTCGCCGATGTACTCGAGATCGATCTCGCCGTCGTCGGCCAGGCCGGCCAGCGAGTCGAGTTCCGAGAGCCCCTCCCAGCCGCTGTCGAGGCCGTCGTTGGCCTGCGACTCGAGTTCCGCCACGACGGCCTCGGGGACCGACACCGTCGCGTCCGCGAACGTCCCGTCCGCGATCGAGGCCGAGACGCGGCCGTCGATCACCACACTGGTATCCGGCACGACGTGCATACCGGCTCTCGGTTACGTACGCTGATAAGGGTGTCCACCTGTCGAACGATTGCGGAGTACGTCCGGGTGGACCACCTGTCGAACGATTGCGGGGTAGTCCGGGTGGGTCCCGTCCCGTCCACCGTGCGATTCTCGCCGATCGGCGAGATCCAGTCGACCGTTGGCTTGAATAGTCACGGAGTCAACGATCACCTGAATGGACGATCGGGGCCTGGACGGGGCGGACGAACTGACGATTCTCTCGCGGTCGGAGCTCGCGGACCGGGTTCGCCAGCGGACCGCCGACCTGGAGAACCTGATGGACACGATGGTCGACGTCCTCGTGAAGCTCGGCCCCGACGGCCGGATCCGTATGGCGAACGAGGCCGTCGGGGAGATGCTCGGCTACGACCCCGACGAGCTCGTCGGCAAGCCGATCGACTACGTCCTCGCCGAGTCGAGCGACGACGTCGAACTCTCCTCGATGTTACACTCGGGCGAGCTGATCGAGCACCTCCTTCGTGAAGGGAGTGTCACCGATCTGGAGAGTTACTTCGAGACCAAAGACGGCGAGGCCGTGCCGACGAGCCTCTCCGCGTCGGTGATGACGGACGACGCGGGCAGCGTCGAGGGGATCGTCTGCGTCGCGACCGACACGACCGAGCGAACCGAAGCCAAAGAGCGCGCCGAGTTCCTCCACTCCGTGCTCAGACACGACCTGGGGAACAAACTCACCGTCATCGACGGCTACCTCGACCTGCTCGCCGAGACGGATCTGACCGACCAGCAGCGAGAGTACCACGCGTACGCGGAGAACGGCGTCACCGAGGCGATCGACCTCGTCGAGAACGTCCGGACGCTCCACCAGCTCGACGCCGACGAGGAACTCTCGTCGATCTCACTTTCCAGAGTGATTCGCGAGACCGTCGATCGCCACGCCGACCTGGCGAGCCAGCACGACGTCGACGTCGAGACCGACGTGGACGAACTCCACGTCACAGGCGGCACGCTGCTCAAAGAACTCTTCGCCAATCTCGTAGAAAACGCCCTGGTCCACTCCGGTGGCACCCAGATCCGCATTCGGACGGCCGCCACCGACGACGCCGTGACCGTCTTCGTCGAGGACGACGGCGACGGTATCGATCCGGCCGACCACGAGCGCATCTTCGATCGCGGCGTCTCGATCGGCGAGTCCGGCGGGACGGGCCTCGGTACCCACCTCGCCGCCGAGATCGCGGACACCTACGGCGGCGAACTCACCGTCGACGATTCGCCCCTGGGCGGCGCCCAGTTCTGCGTTCACCTGGAGCGTGCCAGGTAGGATCGTGAGGCGAGCGGGTTGAATCGGACTACTTGCCGTCAGTCACGGCGACGTCCGCGTCGAGTACCGCTACCTCGTCCGACAACTGCGTTTCGTACAGCGTCATTCCGGCCGATGCCGCGAGTTCGATCCCGGTTTCGTAGTGCTCACGCGCGTGACCGGTGTTCCCTTCGTCACGTTCGAGGCGCGCCAGTTCACGCCGGGCGCGAATTTCCGCGAGCGCGGAGAGGCCCGATGCGTCGGCGAGGGCGGTCTCGAGGCGATCCCGGGCCGCCGCTCGCTGCCCGGTGGCACGAAGCGCCGCGCCCAGGGTTACCTCGACGGCTATCGTCTCCTGTCGGTTGCCCTCGGGCGCGACATCGTGCGCACGGCGGGCATATTCGATCGCAGTGCCGGGCTCGTCGGCCGCCAGGTGTGTCCGAGCGAACTGGTCGAGCAGGGAGGTTTCGGTGCGAACGTCCTCGATAGAGCCGAGAATCGAGGTGGCCGACTGCAGGTGTTCGAGCGCCGGGTCGACGGCCCCCTGCGCCCGTTCGAGCGCCGCGGCGTTGATCGCGCTGGCCCCCCGCAGGTGAGAGAGGTCGTGTTCGGCGGCCAGTCTGAGTCCCATCGCGACGTGCCAGCGCGCGGCATCGACGTCGTCGGCAAGCTGGTAGGCCCGACTCAGGTGGGTGTGAAAGTGGGTCCGCTGTTCGACCGCTTCCGATTCGTCGACGAGCGAGAGTGCCCGTTCGAACCCGTCGATCGCCCCTGGGGCGTCGCCGACGGACAGGTCCATGGCGCCCAGGTTCCACAGCGCGGTCGCGACCGTGTCTGCGTCGCCGGCACGCTCACCAAGGTCGATGACGTCCTCGTAGTACGACCGTGCGTCTTCCCAGTCGCCCCGGCTCTGAGCGGCGACGCCGAGGTTGTGCTTGGCGAGGATGCGCGCCCGAACGTTTCCCGTCTCCTCGGCGACGTCGTGACAGCGTTCGAGCGTCTCGACGTACGCGTCGGTCCGCCCCGCGCTCCGGTAGACGAGCGCGACGTCGTTGAGACAGCGGGCGAGTTCGCGGTCGGCCGACGCCGTTTCGAGCAACGAGACGGCTCGTTCGCCGTACTCGACGGCCTCCTCGATCGCCCCGGTGCGGCGAGAGACGTTGGCGAGATTCTGGTGGGATCGACCAAGCGAGAGCGCGAAGTCGATCGACTCGGCGAGCGTCCGCTGGCGCTCGAACTGCTCGACCGCCGCCTCGTGCTCGCCGCACTTCATGTGCGCGCTGCCGAGGTAATCGACGAGCCAGCAGACTGCCTCGGTGACCTCGTCACCGCCGACGTCGAGGCCGCGCCGGGCGAACGTCTTCGTCTGCTCGTACTCGCTCTGCTCGAAGTGCATCCGGGCCTGGTAGTAGTAACTGCGCCGGATCCGGTCCGGCTCGTCGGTGGCCTCACGGACGTACCGGAAGTACCGGTCTGCCGCGTCGAACTCGCCGCGGGTGTAGTAACTGTCGCCGAGCGATTCGAGCAGGGCCAGCGCGTCGTCGTCACGGTCGAGGTCGCGTGCGATCGACAGGGCGCGTTCGTAGTGTGCGGCCGCTACGTCGTGAGCGTACGTGGCTTCCGCGTCCGCGGCTGCGAGTTGGTACTGTTCGAGGGCAGCCGCCGCCTCATCCGCCCGATCGAAATGCGTCGCGATCCGGGCGTGGTTCGGGTCATCGTCGGCTGCCAGCAGGGTGGCGATCTCCCGGTGGCGGTCCCGACGACGGTCCGCGTCGAGTGCCGATCTGGCGCCGCTCCGGAGGACGTCGCTGCGGAATCGATACCCGCCGTCCGTCTCACGCCAGATGCCGGCGTCGACGAGCAGGTCGACCCGGTCTCGCAGTCGCGTCGGCGAGAGCGCACAGAGCGCGCCGAGGGTCTCGACGGTGATCGGTTCGTCGACGAGTGCGCCGACGTCGACCAGTTCGCGCGTCTCGTCGTCGAGGCGGTCGAACCGGCGGCGGATCGTCGTCTCGACGACATCCGGCGCGGAGAGGGTGTCGGTATCCGTCGGGTATCGGTCGACCCGCGGATCGAGCGAGCCGTCCTCGAGCGCCGCGGCGACCGTCTCGACGACGAACAGGGGGTTCCCACCCGTCACCGTGTAGACGGCGTCGGTGAAGGCCGCGGGGACGCCGCGCTGACCGAGTTCGTGTTCGACCAGCGTCGCCGTCGTCTCCCGGTCGAACGGCGAGAGCGGGAGGACGGTCGGTCCATCGGCGTCCGCCCCCACCCGCTCGCCGAGCGGGTCCACGTCGTCCACACCGTCGCCACGGTACGTACACAGGAGCAAGACGGGGGCAGATGCGAGCAACGAGTGGAGGTGCGCGAGCAGGTCGAGCGTCGCGCTATCGGCCCACTGCAGGTCCTCGACGACCAGCACGACCGGGCCGTCGGCCGCGCGCGTTTCGAGCCACGTTGCGACGTCGGCGTACAGACGCGTCCGGTGGGCCCGGTAGGTTTCGGCATCGGGTGTCTCGAGCACGGTGTCGACGTCGAAGGCGGGCGTGGTCGCGTCGCCCGCGTCGAGTGCGGCTTCGATCGGTTCGAACGGCGCATCGCCGCCGGGCCGACTGCGGCCGACGAAGACGTCCGCACACCGCTCCCGGACGCGCTCGACGAACGCCTCGACGACCGTCGTCTTGCCGACGCCCGCGTCACCGGTGACGACGACCGTCTGGGTTGTGTTGGAGGGAGGCTGGCCGGCGTCGGTCTCGATAGAGTCCGCCGGGTTCGTCGTTGTGAGCGACTCGAACGCCGCCGTCAGTCGGTCGAACGTCTCCACACGGTCGACCACATCGTCGAACGCCGCTTCGAGGAGGAGTTCGCCCGACGGCGAGCGGCGGACGAGGGCTTCCGCGACCGAGATATCGACGGTCTCGGGAACGTCGCACAGGTCGCACTCGATCGTGTCGGTGCCGTCGAAAACGGTGACCCGTTCGTCGGCCAGTTCCGTTCGCAGCTCCGCGACGCGGTCGTGCCCCGCGTCCGTCAGCCGATATCGTGTCCGGTCGGCGTCGTCGACCGACTCCTCGACGAGGCCCGACCGGGTCAGCGAGGAGAGCGCGGCGAGGAGCTGGACGCGGTCAGCCAGCGACTCGCCGAACGCGATCGTCTCGCTCAGTTCGACCGTCGTCGCGCTCCCGTCCGCCCGCTCGTCGACGGCACCGGTCGAATCGAGCGCGAGGACGACAAGGTCCGCGACGCCGTACGCAGTCATCACCCTGAATTGAACGGCGACCGGTAAAACCGTTCAGGCCCATACAACGCGCCACGCCCACGAGCACCGTGCCCGGCGATCGACACGGTGATTGCCGGCAGCACGTCGAAACGCCCCACCGGGTGGAGCCAGCAAGGAACGATCGGACGACGGGAGGCTGATCGGATTCTCAGCGGCCGGGAACGCTCTCGGACACTTACCGAAACACCCGAACACGTTCCCATCATGCAACCGCAGCAGATGTTCGGGCACGGTGGACTAAACGACGCTCTCGATGTCGACGAACTCGTCTGCCGGATCGGGCTCGACTACGAGGAGATCGCGTGGCGCAAGGAGTTCATCGGGTTCGACGAGGCCGACGAGCGCCGACTGGCCGACCTCGAACCGCTCTTGCGGGCCAATGCGGCGGTCATCGCCGACGACTTCTACGAGAACGTCCTCGAGTACGAGGAGACCCGGGCGATCGTCGACCGCTCGCCAAAAGGAGTCGAGGCGCTCAAACGGACCCAGCAGGCCTACCTCGTCTCGCTCGCGACCGGCGACTACGACCGGTCGTACTTCGAGAACCGGACCCGGATCGGCAAACTGCACGAACTACTCGATATGCCCCTGAAACACTACGTGGGGCAGTACGGCGTCTACTACGATCTCATCCTGTCGCGGATGAACGAGCGCGTCCAGGCGCAAGTCGTCGATGCCATCGAGGCGTGGGCCGCCGAGCGCGAGGCCGAACAGGACGTGGGCGGCCTCGGCCGGTTCGTCGGCGCGCTGGGGCTCGGCGGCGAGGACGCGGACGGCGACGACGGCCTCGAGGAGTCGTTCGAGCGGGCCGTCAGGGACGCCATCGACGACGGCATGATGGACGTCCTCTCGCTGTTGCGGATCATCAACCTCGATATGCAGATCGCGACCGACACGTACGTCGACTCCTACGCACAGCGGCTCGAGGAGTCGATCGAGCGGCGCGAGCGACTCGCCGCCGAGGTCGAAACGGACGTCCAGACGCCGCTCGGGGAGCTGTCCGACGCCAGCGAAGACGTCGCGGAACGCGCCGAAACGATCAGCGACCACACAGAATCCCAGGCTGCGGCAATCGGACAGGCCGCACGCGAACTCGACGAGGTCAGCGCCGCCGTCGAGGAGGTTGCTGGCGTCGCGGACGAGGTCGGTACGGAGAGCGACCGAACCGAGCGCCTCGCGGCCGACGGCGTCGAGGCGGCCGACGACGCGGTGGCCGAACTCGCGGCCATCGAGGACGCGACCGACCGCGTCGCCGAGGCGGTCGAGGGGCTCGCGGCCCGGACCGACGAAATCGACGAAATCGTCGATCGGCTCGACGACCTCGCCAATCGCACGACGGTGCTGGCGGCGAACGCCAAGATCGAGTCCTCCCGGTCGGGCGATCAGACGAACGAGACCATGGACATCATCGCGTCGGAAGTGCGGTCGTTCGCCGAGCAGACGAAAGCCGATCTGGGAGCGATCGAAGACGCCGTCGAAGCGGTTCGCGAGGAGGCGTCGGCGACGATCGCGACGACCGAAGAAACCGTCGCTCGCGTCGACACCGGCACCGATCGCGTCCGAGAGACGGTCGACTCGCTCGAGAAGATCCACGAGGCGGCCGAATCGACGGCCGCGGGCATGGAAGACGTCGCCAGCGCGGCCGACCAGCAGGCCCGCGGGGTCGAGCGGGCGGCAGAGACACTCGCCGAGCTCTCGGGGTCGGCCGACGAGGTCGCGAGCGCCGCGGAATCGGTCGCGGCGGCCAGTCAGCAACAGACCGCCAGCCTGCGCGAGATGCGGACGTCGGTCGCCCGGCTCACCGACGAGCCACCAGAGACAGCGCCGCCGGTCTACGAGCGGGTGGACTGACTCGCCGGGATACCCCCGCCGGTTCCGGTGGACTGAACAGCGACGCCGTCGATGGGTCGGCCATGACCCTCGTCGAATTGACCCGTGAACTCACCGCGATCCCGAGCCACGAGGACGCGACCGCCGCCGGTGACTTCCTCGAAGACTGGCTCCGAACGGAAACCGATGCGTCGGTGACGCGCGACGCCGCTGGCAACGTCCTCGCCCGTCGCGGCGATCCCGACGGGAGGGCGCTCGCCCTCGTCGGCCACCACGACGTCGTCCCGCCGGACGCGTCACAGGTCGCGGAGAGCGGGGCTGACGATCGCGAAACGGTCGATCGAGACGCCAGCGAGGACGGTGGGGGCGCGAACGGCCGCGGCGCAGACGAGTACGTCGTCACGGAACGCGACGGCCGGCTCTACGGCCGCGGGACGGCGGACATGAAGGGTGCCGTCGCCGCAATGGCACTGGCGTTTCGGGACGCAGACGTGGCGGCGGAGGAGGACCGAGCGAACGGCCGCGGCGAACTCGTCTTCGCGAGTTTCGTCGGCGAAGAGATCGGCGGCGAGGGCGTCCGCCACGCCATCGACGAGGGGTTCGCCCCGGACGTCGCCGTCGTCGGCGAGGGATCGACGAACTACTCGCGATCGGGCGTGACGGACGTCGCCGTTGCACACAAGGGCCGCCGGGCGAGCACGATTACCGCCCACGGCGAGGCGGCCCACGCGAGCGAACCGGAGGCGGGGACGAACGCGATCTACCGGGCGAGCGAGGCGGTCGACGTCGTCCGTGAGCTGTCGGCCCCCGAGGTGACGATTGCGGGTGAGTCGCTGTCGGGCAGCGTCGTCGTCACGGAGATCGACGGCGGGTCGGCCTGGAACATCGTGCCGGACCGGTGTACGATCACCGTCGACGAGCGCACCGTGCCCGGCGAACGGGCGCCGCTCGACCGCGTCGAGGCGATCGAGGGCGTCGAGTGGGCCGTCGACCAGGACCTGCCGCCGATGGCTTGCGAGGACGACGCGTTCGCCGACACCGTACTCGACGCCGCCCGCCAGGTCCACGAGCAGCGTGGTGAGTCGGAACCGACCCACGTCACGAAACCCCACGCGACCGACGCGGGCTGGCTCGCCGACCGCGCCGGAACCGAGTGCGTGATCGTCGGTCCGGCCGAACCCGGAGAGGCCCACACCGCAGACGAGAGCGTCTCGATCGACGTCCTGGAACGGTGTCGGGCGGTGTACCGGGCGACGGTGGAGGCGTGGGTCGCGTAGCGGCCAGATCGTATCGCTGACACGATCCCCACCCCGCCTACAGGAAATTATTCCTCGAAGAAAGAACTATATCCGCAGCCGTGCAAGAACTGCTATGGCCGACGGCGACACATCGGGTGGTCCACCCGCCTTCGAGGACGCGTTCGGCGGCGACGACGTCGAACAGCGCGTGTACGGGACAATCCTCCAGACCCGCAATCCGACGGCAGCGAACGAAATCGCCGAAGGGGCCGACTGCGATCCGAAAACTGCTCGGAAGTACCTGCGCTGGTTCACCGAGCTCGGAATCGTCACTCGACACGATGGACGGCCGGTCACATACGAGCGCAACGACACCTACTTCGAGTGGCGACGAATCGATCGGCTCGCAACCGATCACTCCGTCGACGCCCTGCAGCAACGCGTCCGGGAATTGACGGCGCGAATCGACGCGTACGAGGACGTCTACGACGCGTCGACCCCGGCCGCCGTCGACGCTGTCGCGGCTGCGGAGGCGAGCGATGACCGGACGATCGACGACGTGTACAGCGATCTGGGCGACTGGAAGACCGCACGCGAGGAGCGACGGCGCCACGAACGCGCTCGCCAGCAACGAAGCGGTGCCGGGACCGGACGGGTATCCGGCTAGCCACATCGATGGCACCGCCCGCAGGAGACGGGGGAAGCCCCGCACCCATCGATCGTCCGATTCTCGAATTCCTCCAGACGCACCTGCAAGCGACGAAGCAGGTCGCTGAAGCGGTCGTCACGGATTCAAGCGGACACCTCGAACTACACGTGACGCTTTCGGCGTCATTCTATCCCGAATCCGTCACTGAGGCGACCCTGTCCGTTCGGTGGTACACGAACGACGACTTCTCCGTGCACTATCGAGAGTCCCACGAGGATCACACCTGGGACTGCCGGTGGGATCGCCATCCGAATTCCCACAATTCCCGGGATCACTTCCATCCGCCACCGAGAGCGAGCACCCCCGGTGACGATGCCTCGTGGCCGACCGATTACCGCGACGTCCTGCGCCTCGTCCTCGGAGACATCGAGACCCGTCTCACCGAGCTCTGGAACGTGTGAGAGCGAGGGTTCAACCGCACCCATCGTCGGGACGCTCGTCCTCGACCGCACGAAGGGGCCAGCCACAGCGTGAATCTAGCGGCCCCACCGGCCGATACCACGACGTTCATGTCGGTCGGCACAGAAGTGCAACCAATGGCACCGGAACAGGAGGCGACGTCCGTCACGGACGCCTACGAGGAGCTCGAATCGCGCGTCGAACGGCTCACGAACATCACCGCCGGAGCGGGCGTGCTTCGGTGGGACCAGGAGGTCATGATGCCCGAAGGCGGGACACCCGCCCGGGCGAAACAGCTCTCGACGCTCTCGTCGATCTCCCACGAGGAGCTGACCGATCCGGAGATGGGCAACCTCCTCGACGAACTCGAGGCGGCCGACCTCGACGAGGCACAATCGGCGGTCGTCCGCGAGATCCGCCGAAAGTACGACCGTGCGACGAGCGTTCCCACCGAGCTCGTCGAGGAGATCTCCGAGACGACCGCGAACGCGCATCCCGTCTGGACGGAGGCGAAGGAAGAAGACGACTTCGAGACGTTCGCCCCGACGCTCGAGACACTGATCGAACAAAAGCGCGAGTACGCCGAACACATCGACCCCGACGCCGACCCATACGCGGTGTTGTTCGCCGAGTACGAACCGTACCTCGACCTGGAGACGGCCGAGCGCGTCCTCGAACGGCTGCGCGACGAACTCGTCCCCCTGATCGAGGCGATCGGCGAGAGCGACGTCGAGCTCGGTGGCGCGTTCGACGGCACGTTCGATCCCGAGACGCAGGAGGAACTCTCGCGCGACGTCCTCGATACGGTCGGCTACGACTGGGATCGGGGCCGCCTCGACACCGCACCGCACCCGTTCTCGACCGGGACGCAGTTCGACGCCCGCGTCACCACCCGCTTCGACGAGGAGGATCTGCTGGGCTCGATCACCTCGACCGTCCACGAGTTCGGTCACGCCAACTACACGCTCGGCCTGCCCGACGAGGGCTACGGCACGCCGCTGGGTGAGTCGCGCGACCTCACCGTCCACGAATCCCAGTCCCGCCTCTGGGAGAATCACGTCGGTCGCTCGGAAGCGTTCTGGGAGTGCTTCCTCCCGACGGCCGCCGAGCGCTTCCCCGCCCTCGACGACGTTTCGGCCCGCGAGGCCTACGAAGCCGCGAATCAGGTCTACGACGACAACCTCATCCGCACCGAGGCGGACGAGCTGACCTACCACATGCACATCATCGTCCGGTTCGAGATCGAGCGCGACCTCATCTCGGGCGATCTCGACGTCGAAGACGTCCCCGAGGTCTGGAACGACAAGTACGAGGAGTACCTGGGCGTCCGGCCCGAGACCGACGCCGAGGGCTGCCTGCAGGACATCCACTGGAGCCACGGCTCGTTCGGCTACTTCCCGACGTACTCGCTTGGCTCCGTGCTCGCCGCACAGCTGTACGCCGCCGCCGAGGACGAAGTCGGCGACGTCGACGCGCAGGTCCGCGAGGGCGCGTTCGACGAGCTCAACGGCTGGCTTCGCGAGAACATCCACCGCCACGGTGCGACGTACACCACGCCCGACCTCGTCGAGAAAGCCACCGGCGAGGGCTACACGGCCGACTACTTCATCGACTACGCGACCGAGAAGTACGGCCGACTGTACGACCTGGACGAATACTGACTCGGCTGTCGCCAGACCGACCGATCCGGCCAGTTCGCGACCGCATCGTGGGTGCCGTCGGATCGGCTCCCCGGGGACCGGCACCTATTTTTGGCTGTCACGGCCACGAGCGGGTATGTTCGACATTGCACGCGGCGTGATCCGCGGCGGGTTCGCGGTGCTCGGCGGCTACCTGTGTACGCTGGCGCTCGTCGTCGGCGGGCTCGTCGAGGCACCAGCGGGGGCCGCCCACGCCTTGCTCGACGCCCACACGATCGTCCTCGGGAGCGGAACCGCTCCCGTGACGCTCGTCGGTGTCCCCCTCGTCGTCCTGGGGCTGGCCGGCTACCGGATCGGCAACGGAGTCGGAACGGGCGTCGTCGGTCGGCTTCGCGCGTCGGTCACGTCGCTGTTCGGGTCGAACACGAACCAGACGCGAGGCGCGCTCGTTGGCGTCGGCTACCTTGCTCTCGGCTACGCGCTGAGTGTCGCACTGGCGAGCGCCGTCGTCGACGTGTCGATCGGTGAGACCGCCGTCGGCGCCTTCGTCGTCGCGGCCCTGGCCGGCGCAGTCGGCGCGCTTGTCGGGGTTCGATAGGCGCGAGTCAACGCGAATTTGTCAGGTGGACCGGCTCAGACCGTGTACGTGCGACAGTGTCGACTACAACAGCCCCTCGCCGAGGACGATCACGGCCACGTTGTTCGCCAGTAGCAAGAATCCGGCCGCGAGCAACCCGCCGAGGAAGATCTCGACGGCGAGGGCGACCGGGCCGCGATAGCCCGGGGGCAGCTCACGGACGATCGCGAACAGCGCGTGGAAGAACGCCGCGAGAACGACCAGTACGGCGACGTGACCCGCCACGACGACCCAGAGCGACTGGCCGTAGAGCCAGGCCATGAGCGGGTTTCGTTCGTAGCCGAGGCCGACCGTCCCGGCCGCGAGGACCGAGAGCAGGAGGTCGAGCGTGAGAAACAGGAACAGCACGACCGCTGCCCAGTCCCAGTACTCGTCGTAGCGGGGCGTCGCGTCGAACCAGGTCGTCATGGGGGTCCAGACCGGATGGTCTGGCTCCCGATTGTGGGAGTCTGGGAAAGAAGGTTGTGGCCGGCGTCGGCTCCGTTCGGCATCCCCGGCGAGTTGGTGTGCCCAGATCGGACGGATCAGGCGGCCTGGAGCGGCCCCTGTCGCCGGCGAAGGATCTCGAAGAGGCCGAGCGACGTGGCCAGCGCGCCGAGCCCGACGACGGCGAGGACGAGCCCGGCCTTCCCGGCGATCGGCGTCGCCCCCGCAGAGAGGAGGCCGGTCGACGCGGCGAGGACGATCGTGATCGCGGCCATCACCAGCGGAACGGCCGCGACGGTGGCCGGTCCGGCGAGGCCGGGTTCCGGCGGCTCAGCGGTCGGCCGGCGGACGAACCGGACGTCGTCGGATCCGTAGCGGCGGGGG
>JGI2924J29684_1078466_pt1 | contig 53475 bp, 51 predicted proteins | sample BenlonsequencITS_FD_29684 | JGI IMG/M metagenome (IMG submission 29684) | reverse complement strand
GGTCCCGCCGCAATGGCGGGCGGTTGTCTCCGGCCGCGACTCGGACGGCGCGGCGGTGGTGCTCGCCCACGCCGACCACCCGAGGCTGCGGCAGCTCGCCGTGCTCGACGTGCTCGTCAACAACGCGGACCGCAAGGGCGGGCATGTGCTCTTGGGCGAAGACGGGGCGGTGTGGGGGATCGACCACGGCGTCTCGTTGCATGAGGACCCGAAGCTGCGCACGGTGCTGTGGGGTTGGTCGGGCGAGCCGGTCCCCGCCGAGCAGCTCGCCGACGTCGCCCGGCTCGCGACCGAGTTGGCCGGTCCGCTCGGCGAGGCGTTGGCCGAGCATCTGACCGCCGCCGAGATCGCCGCCCTTGGCGAACGGGCTGCGCGGTTGCTCGCCGACCAGGTCATGCCGAGCCCGCTGGGCGAGCGCGTGCTGCCTTGGCCGTTGTTGTAGCGGGCGGGGTTTCTCCTTGTCGGGGCGGTGCGCCCCGACGGCGCATTGCGGCGATGGGCGCCGTCCCGTACCATCCATGCTCGACACGGCGTTCTGCCAGACACAGAGGGAGCAGTCAGGTGCATCTTGCGGATGTGCGGCGCGTGGACGTCGCCGCGCTCGGGGATTTGGCGACGAGTCTCGCGTCCCGCGCGTCGTCGTTCGAGGAGGCGCGGGCGTAGTTCTCGAAGATCACGCAGTTCCCCGGCTGGTCGGGAACGGCGAAGGACGCGGCGGCGGGGAGTTTCCAGAACATCGACACGAGCTTGTTGGACGATGTGGCGCGGGTGTCGGCGGTGCATCAGGCGGTGTTGGAGTTGTCCGAGGACTTCGCGCAGTTGCAGGCGCGCGTGCGCGTGTTGGAGCAGGAGGCGGCTTCGATCGGGGCGGTGTTGGACGCCGACGGCAAGGTCAGTTTCTCCGAGGGGGCGCACCCGGATGCGCAGCAGCAGCACCGCGCCGTGGTCATAGGCAGCGAGGCGTACGAGTTGATGGTGGACGCGGATCGGCTCGATGAGAAGGCGGGCGACGTCCTCAGGAAAGCCGAGGACGGGCAGATCGGCGCGGGCGGGGCTGCGAACGAGACCGAGGCGGCGCTCGACGGCGCGGCGCAGGGCACGCTGGGGGTGCCGGAGCCGCCGAAGGGCCAGGACGGCAAGCCCGTATCGCCGACTTACAACACGGCCTGGTGGAACGATTTGACCGAACAGCAGCGCGAGTGGGTGAAGAGCTCGCATCCGGAGTGGATGGAGAATCTGGACGGGGTGCCCGCGAAGGACCGCGACGAGGTGAACCGCAAGAGGCTGCCGGGGGAGATCGCCCGGTTGCAGGCCGAGGTGGATCGTTTGCAGAAAAAGCTGGACAGCGAGTTCGGGCACGGCAAATTCAGCAACACAGACTCGGACCTGTGGTACGCGCAGCGCCGGTTGGAGGGCGCGAAAGCGGTCGAGCGGGCGCTGCGTGACAATAAGGGGACCAAGCTGATGGTGTTCGACCCGGACTACGGCGAGCGGGGCCGTGCGGCCATCGCGACAGGGGAGCCGGACACCGCCGACCACATCTCGGTCACCACCCCCGGCGTGAACTCCTCACCAGGCCAAAGCATCGTAGACATGACCAAAGAAGCGGAAGCTTTGAAAAGAGAGACCGAAACTGTTTTGAACAGCAATGGACATGGGAACGAGACGGTGTCCACCATCGCGTGGATCGGGTACGAGCCGCCGCAGGCGCAGCTCGACCCCCATCACCTCGACAAGACGGGCGATGTTGGGCCTGGCGGGCTGGGGGACGAGCCGGGGGGCTTGTCCGACGTGTCGAGCGATGCGAAGGCGAAGGCCGGGGCGTCGAGCCTGTCCTCGTTCTACGAGGGCCTGAACGCCGCATGGCATCCGGAGTCCGGGGACGCGCAGACGAGCCCGCACATCACCGCGCTCGGGCACTCCTACGGCTCGCTCACCACCAGCCTCGCCTTGCAGCAGACCATGCCGGGGGTGGTGGACAACGCCGTGTTCTACGGTTCGCCCGGTTTGGAGCTGCCCTCTGTGGACCGGTTGCCGGTGGCGGCGGGGCACGCGTTCGCGATGCAGGCCGACAACGACCCGATCCACTACGTCCCCGACGTATTCAAATACGGCGCCTACGGCCCCAACCCCACAGACACCCCCGGCATCACGCGCCTCTCCACCCACGCGGGGGACACCACAGGCGACGCGGCTCCCGGCGCGACCGTGCACCATGAGGGCGCGTCCGGGCACTCGGAGTACGGCCGCAACGGCGACAATGGGCAGTTGCGGATGCCCGGATACAATATGGCGGTGGTGGTCGCCGGGATGACCGGGCAAGACGGACGCCCCGACCTCACCAGGAAGGGGGAGTGATCCCTATGGCGGACCCGGTGCAGGGGAAGGGCTGGCTCAGGCGAAATGCCCCGTGGCTCTTTGCGGGTTTGGCTGTCGCGCTCATCGCCCTTCTGGCCGTGTGCGGGGTGGGGGTGTACCGATTTCTGGAAGGGTTGAAAGGTATGGACGACGCGCCGCGGCACATGACCCCGCAACAAGTAACAGCGTTCGAGGAGCGGTACCGGGACAAAGGCAGCGTCGAACAGGCCGCGAAAGACCTGGAGGCCGTCATCGCCAAGACCGCCGACAAGATCGCCGCCCTCGTCCCCGGCCTCACCTGGAAATGGAAAGACGACACCGCGAACGTCGGCTGTCCGCAAGACCCGGCCAGCGACACGCGGGTGACGAGGTTTTGGGTACGTACCGCTTTACTCTCCGGTCCCATTCCCGAGGACGTGTGGCCCCAAGCGGTCGCCATCGTGCAGAGCGAGGCGCAGTTCTTGGGCATGACGGCGCAGTTCAAGTACCAGGACGCTGCCAAGCAGCACGACCTGGTGTTCTCCTCCGCAGACGGCGGGGAGATCAGAATTGCGACAGCGGTTCAGGCCCTCATCACGGGCAAGACCCCGTGCCGGTTGATGGAGTACTGGTACACCGACCGGGGCATCCCTGTCCCGAGCACGGGCGAGGAGCCGCGATGACCGCCGATGAGGCCCCCGCGGGAGCGAAGGTCACCGTGAGCGTGGAGGAGCTGCGCGACGGGGCGGACCAGCTCCACGACCTCGCAGGAGAGACGGCGAGCAAACTCGCCTCAAGCGATCAGATGTTGGACACCTCGTCGCAAGCGTGGAAAGGCTTGAAATCGGCCGCCGCGTACGCCGCGTACGCGGAGCATGAGACCGCGCGGGGCACAGCCGCCGTGGCGTCTCTCGCTGATGCGGCGGGCAACGTCGCCCATGCCGCCGAGCACTACGAGCGCACGGACGGCGCGAGCGCCGACGCCATCGACCGTATTGTGTGAGCCGCGAATGCCCCGATCTCGCGAAGAGGGGAGAATGACCCCTATGGCGGACCCGGTGCAGGGGAAGGGCTGGCTCAGGCGAAATGCCCCGTGGCTCTTTGCGGGTTCGGCTGTCGCGCTCATCGCCCTTCTGGCCGTGTGCGGGGTGGGGGTGTACCGATTTCTGGAAGGGTTGAAAGGCATGGACGACGCTCCGAAACACATGGCCAAAGACCAGATCGCAGCTTTTGAGGCCTCCTACCAGGATAAAGGCACGGCAGAGCAGGCCGCGAAAGACCTCGAATCCGTGATCGCGAAGACCGCCGACAAGATCGCCGCCCTCGTCCCCGGCCTCACCTGGAAATGGCATCGAGACGGAGGCCCCGGCGGCTGTCCGAAAGATCCAGCAGGTGACACATGGGTGATGAGGATGTACACGCGACACGCTCTGTTCTCCGGTCCCATTCCGGAGGACGTGTGGCCCCAAGCGGTGGCTGTCGTGCGGAGCGAGGCGCAGTTTTTGGGGATGACGGCGCAGTTCAAGTACCAGGACGCTGCCAAGCAGCACGACCTGGTGTTCTCCTCCGCAGACGGCGGGGAGATCAACATCGGTACAGCGGTCCAAGCTTCCATCACGGGCACGACCCCGTGCCGGTTGCGTGAGCAGTGGTACACCGACTACGGCATCCCCGTCCCGAGAGAGAGTGAGGAGCCGCGATGACCGCCGACGAGGCCCCCGCAGGAGCGGAGGCCCGCCGTGAGCACGAGCGCTCCCGTTTTCTCGCCGGAGGCCGCCTGGATTTCCGAGGCTCCGTGAGCGGCTAGAGTAGTGCGGTGCGTTCTTGGCTTGCCCCGTCGGTTCCGAAGCTCGCGGGCGCAGGACCCCGGTTGCGCCTATGGGACTCCGCCGACCGAATCATCCGCCCGGTCACACCGGGCCGCACGGCGACGATGTACGTCTGCGGCATCACCCCGTACGACGCGACGCATCTCGGCCACGCGGCGACCTACCTCGCCTTCGACCTCGTGCACCGCCTCTGGCTGGACGCGGGCCACCAAGTCGCCTACGCGCAGAACATCACCGACGTGGACGACCCCCTCCTCGAACGCGCCGACCGCGACCACCGGGACTGGCAGGAGCTCGCGGCGGAGCAGATCGAACTCTTCCGAACCGACATGTCCGCGCTGCGCGTGCTGCCGCCGCACGAGTACGTCGGCGTGACCGAGTCGGTCGGCTTGGTGGTCGCGATGGTGGAGAAGCTGCTCGCCAACCAGTCGGCGTACGTCGTGGCCGAGGGCGAATACCCGGACGTCTACCACCGGATCGCCGCCACGGAGGACTTCGGCTACGTCTCCGGTTACGGGCGGGAGGAAATGGCCCAGGTGTTCCGCGAGCGCGGCGGCGACCCGGACCGCCCCGGCAAAGCAGACCCGCTCGACGCGCTCCTGTGGCGCGCGGCAAGGCCGGGGGAGCCGAGCTGGCCGTCGCCTTTCGGCCCAGGCAGGCCTGGATGGCATGTGGAGTGCTCCGCTATCGCGTTGGACCGCATCGGGTTCGGTTTCGACGTGCAGGGCGGGGGCTCCGACCTGGTCTTCCCGCATCACGAGTTCTCCGCCGCCCACGCCCAGGCGCAGCACGGCGCAGGCGCGGCGGACGAACACAGAAGGTTCGCGCGCAATTACGTCCACGCGGGCATGATCGGCCTCGACGGGGAGAAAATGTCCAAGAGCCTCGGGAACCTGGTCTTCGTCTCCGCGCTGCGCGAGCGCGGCGTGGACCCCTCGGCGATCCGGCTCGCCCTCTTCGCGGGCCACTATCGCGCCGACCGCTCCTGGGACCAAGGGCTGCTGCGCGAGGCGCAGGAGCGGCTTGCGCGCTGGCGCCATGCCGCCTCCCTCGCGTCGGGCCCTGCCGCGCACGACGTGGTGGCTAGGATGCGCGAGCACCTGGCGAACGACCTCGACACGCCGAAAGCGCTCGCGGCGCTCGACAGCTGGTCGCTGGAGGCGGCCGCCCACGGCGGCGGCGACCAGGAGGCCCCCGCGCTCGTCGCGCGGGCGGCGGACGCTCTCCTCGGCGTGCAGCTCACACCGTGACCAGCATTGGCGAAAAACGCCGGGGCGAAGGCGCTGCGCGTTGCGAGTGCTAGGCTCGCAGTGGCGTCCGGCCCGCAGGAGGCAGGAGCGAGAGGCGCGGAGGACATCGCATGGCTGCATTCGGATTGGCGAAACAATCCTGGGGAGTGCTTCGCGAACACCCGAAACTCGCCTGGTTCCCGATCATCGCGATCCTCGGCGCCGTTGTCGCGTTGGTGTTCGACGCGGTCCTTTTCATCGTGGTGCTCCTCGGCGACGCGGCCATCACCAGCCAGTTCGGCCACAGCAGGGGCGCGAGCGGGGCGGGCGCGGCGGCAGTTGTCCTGGTCATCTTGATCGCGACCTACCTGGCCGCGGTGGTCTCCAGCCTCTGCCGCGCCGCATTGATCTTTGAGACCAACACTGTGCTTGTCAACCCGAACGCCCAGGTCAGTGTTGCCAATGGCTTCGGCGGGGCGTTCCGGCGGCTGCCCGCCCTGCTCGGCTGGTCCGCGATCCAAGCCGTGGTCGGCTCTGTCGTCTCTTTCGTGAAGGACGAGTCGAGCTTGCTGGGGGGCCTGGTCGATCTGGCCTGGAACGTGGTGAGCTTCCTCGCGTTGCCGTTCCTGGTGCTGGACGGCCGAGGCCCGGTCGAATCGTTGAAGCTTTCCTCGGCGACGCTCAAAGACCGGTGGGGCGACAACCTGAAGCTCAATCTCGGGCTTTCCAGCGCGCTGGTGGTCGCGGTGATCGTCATCGGCCTCCCCGCAGGGGGGGTGATGTGGCTGGGGGAGAAGGCGGGCTGGCCGATCCTGGTCTCGATAGCGGCGATTGTCGGCTTGATCTGCTTCGCGGTTGTCGCTCTGGTGATCTCGACGCTCACGAGCATCCTGCGAACCGCGTTCTACCGCTCTGTGATGGACAACCAGATCCCCGCCGCGTTCGCCCAAGACCAAGACCAGCAGGCCCAGTTCCAGCAGCTTGTCTCCTTCCGATAGGGGTTCGATGTTTCTCCGCTCGTCTGTTTTCCGCGTGTTCGCAGCCGCCGTGGCCACGGCGTCCTTGGCGGGCTGTCCGAGGCAATCGGCCCCGCCAGCCCCGCCGCCTGCGCCGCCGACTCAGCAAGTGGCCGCGTTGCGCTGGGATCTGTGCAGGTACGACCACAGCAGGCCCCGCCCAGAGATCACACCGGGAGACGCGCAGTGCGCCGTGCTCAAAGCCCCCGCCGATCCGTCCCAGAAGAACGGGCCCGCCACGGTCGACATCGCCGTCATCCGCCGCACCGCGACCGATCAGCAGAACAAAATCGGCACGCTCGTGTACTTCCCGCCCGCGATGGACGCTTCGGGGGTGGACCAGATCGTGAACGACCCGACGCTCGCCGGGTTGGAGAAAAGTTTCGACCTCGTGAGCTTCAACCCGCGAGGCGTCGCGGGATCGTTCTCGGTTTCCGCGAGCTCGCAGAAAGCCCAGGCGTTCTGCGACAAATCCGTCCTCGCCGAAGCCGAGCCGTTCTTGCGCGCGCCCGTCGTCGAACCCGAACAGCTCGAAGTTGCCAGGTCCAAGAGCGTGTCGGTGTACAACTCGTGCGTGCAAATCTCGAAAGTCGACCATTTCGACGCGGTCACCGCCGCCCAGGACGTCGAACTGCTCCGCCAGTCGCTCGGCGTCGACCAAATCAGCCTCTACGCCCACGGCTACGGCACGCTCGCGGCGCAGGCGTATGCGCGCTTGAACCCGGGCCACGTCCGCGCGAGCGTCCTCGACGCCCCGATCCCCCCGAAACTCACCGCGACGGATTTCGCCAGCCAGCTCGCGGGCTCCCTCGAAGGTGCGTACACGCGTTTCGCGGCTTGGTGCGCGGCCGATCAGAGTTGCGCGCTCGGCAAGCAGGACCCTTGGGAAGTCTATGACTCGCTGGTCGCCAAAGCTGGCTCCGACGCGGGCCTGGTGAATCCCGCTTTCCCGGACTCGCGGCTCGACCAGCCGTACTTGAACTGGCAGATCGACCAGATCCTCGCCAAGGCCGACGACGCGAAGCTGGCGGACTACCTCAAAGCGCTCACCGCGAACCAGCCGTTCCCTGAAGCCCCGAGGGACGAGGCGCCCGCGGATGCCCCGGTCCAATACCCGGTCGTCGAGTTCCGGCTGTGCCAGGACCTCGATCTGAAACTCGCGCCCGCAGACGTGGAGAACACGGCGCGCTCGGCGGCCGCCGCCGCTCCGCACTTTCGCTCCTCTCCGTACGCGAACCGGCTCCTGGCCTTGTGCCTGGGCTTCCCGAGCCCCGCGCAGTCCGCTCCCACCGGCCCGGCGGGCTCGCCGGTGCTGGTCATCGGCGGCGCGGACGACGTCCGCTCGCCCGCCGTGTGGTCGCAGGCCGTCGCCGCCCAACTGGGCGAGAAGGCGACTTCGGTCAGTGTCGACGACGGCACCGACCAGGTCCGGCTCATCTCCGGCGGGCCCGCCGAGCAGGCTTTGGCGAACTTCTTGATCGCGCTGAAGGCTCCCCCGAAAGACACTGTCTACCCGCCCAACTAGGCTAGTGCGATGCTGCTTTCCGACCGTGACATATTCGCAGAGATCCAAGCCAGCAGGTTGTCGGTCGAACCCTTCGACTCGAAGCTGGTCCAGCCCTCCAGCATCGACGTCCGGCTCGACGGGATGTTCCAGGTCTTCAACAACACCCGCTACACCCACATCGACCCCGCGCAGCGCCAAGACGAGCTCACCAGCCTGGTCGAACCAGCACAAGGGGAGCCGTTCGTGCTGCACCCCGGCGAATTCGTGCTCGGATCGACTCTGGAAGTGGTGCGTTTGCCGGACGACCTCGCGGGCAGGCTCGAAGGGAAATCCTCATTGGGTCGGCTGGGACTGCTCACCCATTCGACGGCAGGGTTCGTTGACCCTGGTTTCTCAGGGCATTTGACGCTGGAGCTCTCGAATGTGGCGAATCTGCCGATCACGCTGTGGCCGGGGATGCTCATCGGGCAACTGTGCCTGCTCCGCCTGACCAGCCCCGCGAGCAACCCGTACGGCAGCTCGGCCGTCGCGTCGAAGTACCAGGGCCAACGCGGGCCGACGCCCTCGAAGTCGTACCTGAACTTCCAAGATCGAAATCCTCGAGCCGCTGAACTGGGCGGAAGCCACTGAAGGGCTGATCTGGCGCGCAGTGCCCTCTCACCAGATCGGGCGAAGCCGGTGCGCGATCGTCCGGGTGAATCGGGCTGTTCCTGATTCGGAGAAGAGCACAGCCGACCGAACGCCTTTCCCGAGGAAGGCCAGGGAGCTCACGCACTCGGACCCGTCGCCCACGAAAACCTCCACGCTGGAGCGGTCCACGATCACCCGCAGCTCCAGGAGTTCGCCGCTGCATGGCGCCGCCCGGTATCCGCGCTCGCCGCACCCGGCTCGGCTGCGGTCGATCAACACGCGTTTCGCCAGGTCGTCGTATGCGACGAGGATCTCGTGCCCGGTGTCGGTGCGCAGCGCAACGCCCACCCGCTCCGCGTCTGAGTCGGGCAGTGACACCGTCAGCTCGATGTCCGCGGCGTCGAGGCGGGGGAGCAGGAGGAGCTCCTTGTCGCGTCCGATCGTCACGTCGCCGAGGTCGACGGTGGCTTTGCGCAGCTGGGCGAACTCGCTGACCGGCAGGGCTCTGAGCCGAAGGTCGTCCGCGAGGGTCAGCTCCCGCGGCACGGTGAGCTGACCGCACCACGAATCCCGTTGGGACGGGACTGGATGGTCGAAGTCGCCCATCCAGCCGAACGTGATCCGACGGCCGTCCGGGGCCTCGAAGCTTTGCGGCGCGTAGTAGTTGCCGCCCCAGTCGGCCAGGCGGAAGTCGGTGAGCTGGAGGAAACGCTCGCCCGGAGCCCACTCGCCCACCACGTAGCCCGCGTTGTGACCGTTGCGCAGGCCGTAGCCTTGTGGTTTCGGCCCCATCGGGCAGTACGCGATGACCCACTTGTCGCCGAGCGGGAACATGTCGGGGCATTCGAGCATGTACGCGTCGGGGTCAGGATCACGGAACACGACGCTGTCGAAGTCCCAGGCCACGCCGTCCGCAGAGGTGTAGAGCCACACCTCGCCGCGGTTGTCCGTCGAGCACACGCCGAGCACCATGAACCAGGTGTCGCCCTCGCGCCAGACCTTCGGATCGCGGAAATCAGCCAGCTGGGGCGGACCCGACACGACCACGCCCCCTTTTGTGAAGGTGATCGCGTCCTTGGACCGCGCGACGCACTGGACCTGCTGGCTCCCCGCGTCCCCGTTGACGCCGTTGAGCCAGCGGTTGCCCGTGTAGTAGACCACCAGCTCGTCGCCGTCCACGACAGCCGAGCCGGAGTACACGCCGTCGCGGTCTTCCTTCAGGCTGGGCGCGAGGGCGATCGGCTCGTGCCGCCACGTCACGAGATCCGCGCTGGACGCGTGGCCCCAGTGCATCAGGCCCCACTTCGCGCTGTACGGATGGTGCTGGAAGTACACGTGGTACCGGCCGTCGAAGTAGCTGAGGCCGTTCGGATCATTGATCCAGCCAGCCTTCGCCGCGATATGCACCTGGGGGTACCACCGATTGCGCCGGCGAGACGCCAATGCTGCGACTCCCGCCTCGGCACGAGCGAGCGCGGTCTTCATCGCGATTTTTTTCATATCAAGTCCTTTCCTGTCATTTCTCGTTATGCCACCACCTGCCCATCCCGGTAAAATAGATCGCCGTCCGCCTCTTCGTCGTCCTTTTTCAGGATCAGGTAGCCGACGATGCTGGCCGCCGCCACGATCGCTGCGATCACGGAGAAGGTGGCATGGTCATCGAGACGATCGCGCAGGGCGCCCAGCGGGAGTGATATAACTATCACTCCTAGTTGGGATGTGACTTGGAACCGTACCAGGTAAAGCGTCGCTGACAAGGCAGAATTGAAGTGAATTGTGAAGTATCGGAATGCACCCCAGTATGCACAGCGGCGCCTCGAGAGCGTGGAACATCTTCACCACCGATAGAGCGACAACGTCACTGAAGACCGCAGTGCCGAGGATCCGCGCGCTCATCATGACGAACCCGAGCAGCAGGACGTTGCGGACGCCGATCTTGCGCATGAGCAGCGGGACCACGCCCATCATCACGGCCTCCAGAAACACCTGGGCCGAGTTCAGCGCGCCGTATATTTGCTCCCCGCGCTTGACGTTGTCGAAGAGGTGCGTGTAGAAGTCGGGAAACATCTGCTGCTCGTCAATGGTGTAGAAGGTCCATGTGAAGAAGACGACGCCGATCACCTTCCACAGGCGTCCCATCTTCAGCAGTGCGATCATCTCGCCGACGGACGGCAGCGACGGCCTTCTCGTCCTTCCAGAAGATCTGGACCAATAAGCACGCGCCGCCGAACACCGAGACCGCCATGAAGTTCAGGTGCGGGGCGATCGAGAACAGGAATCCGGCGGCCAGCGCCGCGATCGCGTAGCCGAACGAGCCCCACATCCGGGCTTGGCCGTGCTCGAAGCCGAACTGGCGACTGACGCGCTCGCTGACTGCCTCGAAGAGGCCTGCCGCCGCGAGGAAGCCGAAGGAGAGGTAGACGGCCCCCACGATCACGCCGATCATGAACTGGCTCTTGAGCAGCGGCTCGTCGACGAGAATGAAGAACGGCCCCACAGCCGCCGTCGCGATGGAGGCCAGGATCACCAGGCGCCAGCGAAGTCCCAGTCTGTCCTGCACCGCGGTATACAAGAACATCACGACGACCGCTGCGATCGAATCCATCGAATAGACGGCGCCTTGTTCGGCGGCGGTCAGGCCCAGCCCGCCCTCCTCGGACGATGTGAGCAACCACGGCGAGAAGAAGGACCACCAGACGCCCCACGAGGCGAAGAACAACAGGGAAGAACAACAGGAAAGAAACGGACGAATGCAAATACGCTTTGTTCTTCACAGCCTGGGCGAATGACACGGTCGGGAAATCCACGCTCTCACTCTGATGCGGCCGCCTGGTTTGTGGCGCATGTCCCGCAAGGCAGATGACATCTACCGCGCAGCTGTCTGACCGGCAAGCTCCCCACGAGTCGCGACGCGTCGCGGGGGCGCTGGCAGCACCGGGAGCCAGGCTCTCTTCGCTCGCGCGGCGATCCGTCGTCTCGCGTTCCGACACGCGTCCGCTCGGCTTCACCTGCCGCTCATCTCGCCACGCTGCAATGACAGCTGTGCGATGCGCTGTGTTCGGCACTGGTTATTTGGGAGCGACCCACGCGGCCTGTATGGCGGCTTTGGGCCACGAGGTCCTCGGCGTGGACGTCGACCCTGCAAAGATCGCCAAACTCTCGGCGGGGGAGACCCCGTTTTACGAGCCGGGGCTCGAGGAGGTTCTGCGGGAGAACCTCGCCAACGGGCGTTTGCGTTTCACCACCTCGTACCAAGAGGCCGCCGCGTTCGCGGACGTCCACTTCCTCGGAGTCGGCACGCCCCAGAAGAAGGGCGAATACGGAGCCGACCTCGCCCATGTGCACGCTGTCGTCGACGCCCTCGCCCCGCTGCTGCGGCGGGAGGCGTTGATCCTCGGCAAGTCCACCGTCCCCGTCGGGACATCGGCGAAGTTGCAGGCCCGCGCCCGCGCGCTCGCCACCGTCGACGTCCATGTGGGATGGAACCCCGAATTCCTCCGTGAAGGCCACGCCGTGTCGGACACCATGCACCCCGACCGGATCGTTTTGGGCGTCGACCGGGAGGCCCCGGAACTCGTGGAGCGGTTGACTCGTGAAATGTACGCGGCTCCGCTCGCCGAAGGCTCCCCGATCATCACCACCGACTGGGCCACGGCCGAACTGGTCAAAGTGTCGGCGAACGCGTTCCTCGCGACGAAAATCTCCTTCATCAACGCTGTTGGGGAAGTGTGCGCGGCCGCAGGCGCGGACGTCACCACCCTCGCTGACGCGATCGGGCACGACAGGCGGATCGGCAGGCAGTTCCTCAACGCCGGTCTCGGCTTCGGCGGCGGTTGCCTGCCCAAGGACATCCGCGCGTTCATGGCGGCAGCCGGCGAGCTCGGCGCAGACCGGACCCTCACCTTCCTGCGCGAGGTCGACAGCATCAACATGCGCCAGCGTTCCAAGATGGTGGACCTGGTCACCGAGGCCTGCGGCGGCTCTGTGCTCGGCGCGAACCTGGCGGTGCTCGGGGCGGCGTTCAAACCGCAGTCCGACGACGTGCGGGACTCTCCCGCCCTCAACGTGGCGGGCATGTTGCAGCTGCGCGGCGCGAACGTGACGGTGTACGACCCGAAGGCCCTGGAGAACTCCAAGCGGGTTTTCCCGACCCTTGGCTACGCCACATCCGCGGTGGACGCCTGCGAGAAGGCTGACGCGGTGCTGGTGCTCACCGAGTGGCCGGAGTTCGTCGAATTGGACCCCGCTCGGGTCGCAGGTTGTGTTCGCGAGCGCCGGGTCGTGGACGGCAGGCGCTGCCTCGACGCGGCGAAGTGGCGCTCCCAAGGGTGGAGCTACACGGCCCTGGGCGGCATTCGGTCCTGACCCCGAGGGCTCTGCTGTTCTGGTCGTCGCCCGCGGCCTGAGTTTCGGATGGTCTTCGCGCGGGCTTGGTCAGCCCTGCGCCGCGTCAGGCCGTGCTTGGGGTCCCGTGCCCGCAGATCGCCCAGGGGAGCCGTCGTGGGGGAGCAGCGCGACCGCGACCGCCGTGGTGAGCGGGACGCTCAGCGCGAGGCCGATGCCGCCGACCACGGACCTTGCGAATTCTGTGGCGACCGCGTCGCTGGTCAGCAGGTCTGCGAGCGGCCTGCCGGACACCGAGAGCAGCAGGAACAACGGCAGCGCCCCGCCAGCGTACGCGAACAGCAACGTGTACACGGTGCTGGCGATGTGGTCGCGCCCGACGCGCATGGCGGATCGGAAAACCTGTGCGCGCGCGAGGTTGGCTTCGGCGAGTTCGAAAACGGCGGAGGCCTGGGTGATGGTGACATCGTTGAGCACGCCGAGAGAGCCGATGATGAAACCGGCCAATAAGACGCCAGGCATCGCCACGTTGCCGAGGTACACCTGGAGGTCGTTGTTGGCCTCCTCTGAAAGCCCGCTGACATGCGCGGAGTCGATGATGAGCCAGCCCGCGAGCGCGGTGCAGCCGAGCGCGACGAACGTGCCGGTCAGGGCTGAGGCAGTGCGCCAGTTCAGGCCGTGCGCGAGAGGGAGCACCAGCGCGAGGATCGCGATGGCGGAGACGGTGGCGACGAGCGTCGCCGAGGCTCCGTTCAAGAGAGAGGGCAGCGTGTAGAGGGTCAGCACGGCGAAAGCCACGGCCAGTCCGATGAGCGCGCGCAAACCGCGCCAACCCGCGACCGCGACAACGACCACAGCGAAGAGGGCCGCCCACAGCATCATGGGGGAGCGTCGCTGGAAGTCGTCGAAATTGTACGATCTTCCTTCCGGCCCGTTGTGCGCGATCACCCGGATCTGTTCGCCCGCTTCGAGCCGGGGCTGGCCGGGGCCTGGTCGCACGACGCCGTCATCGGCGCTGCTGGAATCTTTGGCCAGTCCTTGGGTCACCCGGTTGGTCGGGATCTCCAAGAGCACATAGCGGTTCGCGTCGGGGCCGGAAGTCACAACGATGGTCGCGTCGAAGCACATCCCGTCCGGTTGCGGGCTCACCTGCGGCGGGTCGCGCAGCACCTCGCTGACCAATGGGTTGGCGCAGTTGGTGAGGACCACGCCGCGCACGGAGGCCGACTCGGTCCGCAGGGCGTGCCCGTGCTCATCGCGGTACTGGAGCGGGATGTCGTGGCGCCGCTGCTGCGGCCAGGTCAGGGCTATGGTCGAGATGACGGCGATAGCCGCGACGGCGAGCGCGGCGAGCACTGCGGCTGTGGCGCGGGAGCGGGGAAGGGCAACAGGGCCGCTCGAGTGCCCGTGCCCGTGGTGGCTGTGCGCAGCAGGCCCAGTCGCGTGGTGTGTCATGGGGGCGGTTACTGCCGGTAGCTCGCGAGGAAGTTCCCGAACCGTTCTATGGCGTTGCGCAGGTCTCGTTGCGGGGCCAAGGTGACGATCCGCAGGTGGTCGTGGTGGGGCCAGTTGAACCCGGTGCCTTGCACGAGCAGGATTTTTTCCTGCAGCAAGAGGTCGAGCGCGAGCTGCTCGTCGTTGTGGATCGCGTGCACTTCCGGGTCAAGGCGCGGGAAGACGTACATCGCGCCCTTCGGGTTGACGCACGAGACTCCGGGGATTTTCTCCAGCTCTTCCACCACGGCGTCGCGCTGCTCGCGCAGTCTGCCACCGGGTTTGGTGAGCTCACGAATGCTTTGGTAGCCGCCGACAGCGACCTGGATGCCGTATTGCGCCGGGGCGTTCGGGCACAGCCGGGTCGCCGCAAGGGTTTCCAATCCTTCGATGAAGCCTTTCGCGTGGTCTTTCGGGCCGGTGAGCACCATCCATCCAGAGCGGAACCCGGGGGCGCGGTAGGTCTTGGACAGGCCGTTGTAGGTGATGCAGAAAAGATCGTGCGCGCGGGAGGCGATGGAGGTGTGCGCCGCGTCGTCGAAGAGGATCTGGTCGTAGATCTCGTCGGCGAGGATGAGCAAGGAATGTTTCCTCGCCAGACGCACGATGCCGTCGAGCACCTCGCGGGAGTACACCGCCCCGGTGGGGTTGTTCGGGTTGATGACGACGATCGCTTTCGTGTTCGGCGTGATCTTTGCCTCGATGTCGTCCAGGTCGGGGTTCCAGTCCTGGGTCTCGTCGCAGAGATAATGCACCGCCGTTCCGCCCGCGAGCGCGGTCGCCGCAGTCCACAGCGGGTAGTCGGGAGTGGGGATGAGCACCTCGTCGCCATTGTCCAGCAGCGCTTGCAGCGTCATGGTGATGAGCTCGGAGACGCCGTTGCCGAGGAAGACGTCGTCCACGTCCAAATACGGGAAATCGGAGACCAGCTCGTAACGGGTCACGATGGCCCGCCTGGCCGAGAGGATGCCTTTGGCCTCGGTGTAGCCCTGGGCGTGCGAGAGCGCGGCGATCACGTCGCGAAGGATCACATCTGGGGTTTGCAGGTCGAAAACGGGCGGGTTGCCGATGTTGAGGCGCAAAATCCGGTGGCCTTCGGCCTCCATCCGTGCCGCCGCAGCGTTGACCGGCCCACGAATCTCATATGCGACGTTCTGCAGTTTTTGGGATTGGCCGAGAACGCGCAAGCCTGGATTGACGGGGGTGTGCCACGGACTGCTCATCTGTCCAGTCTGCCAGATCGGGGCAAACCGTTTTCGCACGGCAACCATATGGAATCAGGGCGCCGCGTTTTGCCTCGGCGCAACGGGCTGCCCGAAGATCTAGCGCTTGCCTGGCCGTTTCACACCCGGCGCGATGCCAAGCCCGACCGCCGGCTTGGCCGTGCCGTTGCCGCCGGACGCTGGCTTCTCGCCGTTGCCCCCGGATGCGGGCTGCGGTTCTGGTTCGGCTTCCGGCTCGCTTGTGGGCTCTGGCTCGGCCTGCGCTTGTGGCTCGGTTCCCGGCTGCTCCTGTTCGGGGGCCTCCGGTTGCCGGGCCTCTTCGGCGGCGGGTTCGGTCGAGGTCGGCTCCTCGTTCTGGGCAGTCTTGTCCTGCGCGTGCGGCTCAGGCTCCGTGGCCGTGTCCTCCGGTGTCGCCTGCTTTTTGGCTCCGGGCCGTTTGGCGGGTCCGGCGATGCCGAGCCCGACGGTCGGTTTGGCCGCTGCCGTAGTGGCCGGTTTCGGCGCCTCTGCGGCGGACGTGGAGGGCGTTGGGGCGGCGTCCTCCGTTTCGTCCTTCTGAACTGTGTCCTTCCGGCTTGCGTCGGCTGGCTCTGCATCCACGGTCCCGCCAGGATCGGTGGAAGCTGCTTTTCTGGCTCCGGGCCGTTTGGCGGGTCCGGCGATGCCGAGGCCGACGGCGGGCTTCGCCGCAGTCGCGGATGGTTGTGTCGCCTCTGCCGGGGACTCTTCCGATTTCTCGTTTGCGGGCGGGGTGTTTGCCGCAGGCTTTTTGGCTCCGGGCCGTTTGGCGGGTCCGGCGATGCCGAGGCCGACGGCGGGCTTCGCCGCTTGCGCCGCGTCAGGCTTGGGGCTGTCGGCCGCTGGGGCCTCGTGCTGCTCAGGCTTGTCCGCCGGAGCTGGTTTCTCCGCTGGCGCGGGCTTTTGCGCAGGAGCGGCAGAGGTCTCGGCGGCGGCTTGCTTCTCACGGATGACGAGCGGCCCGCCTCGCCGCACGGACTCCAAGAGGAGCTGCGCCACATCGACGACTTGGACGTTCTCGCCCAAGCCGTCCTGTTGCTTCGCGGTCACGCCGTCGGTGAGCATCACCCGGCAGAACGGGCAGCCGCTCGCGATGGTCTGCGCGTTTGTGGCAAGGGCCTCGTCGACGCGGTCGATATTGATGCGCTTGCCGAGTTTTTCTTCCATCCACATCCGCGCGCCACCCGCGCCGCAGCACATGGAGCGCTGCGCGTGTCGGGGCATTTCGGCCAGTTTCGCGCCGGAGGCTTCGATGAGCTCTCGCGGAGCCTCGTACACCCTGTTGTGCCTGCCCAGGTAGCAAGGGTCGTGGTAGGTGAGCGAGTTGTTGCCCTCGACCGGGGCGACCGTGATGAGCTTTTTCTCTCGGACGAGCTTGTTGAGCAGCTGGGTGTGGTGCACCACTTCGTACGCGCCGCCGAGCTCGGGGTATTCGTTCTTGAGCGCGTTGAAGCAGTGGGCGCAGGTGACGACGATCTTGCGTTTGCTCGGCTCGACGCCTTCGAAAACCGCGTCGATGGTCGCGATGTTCTGCTGTGCGAGGGCCTGGAAGAGCATCTCGTTGCCGGAGCGTCGCGCGGAGTCGCCGGTGCAGGTCTCCTCCGAACCGAGCACGAGGTACTCGACTTCGGCGGAGTACAGCAGCTCGGCGACAGCTTTGGTGGTTTTCTTGGCCCGGTCCTCGTACGCGCCGGCGCAGCCCACCCAGAACAGGTACTCGTAGCCTTCGAACGAATCCGCGTCCTGGCCGAAAACGGGCACCGGGAAGTCGACCTCGCTGATCCAGCCGGTGCGCGCCGAGGCGTTCTGCCCCCAAGGGTTGCCCTTGTTCTCAAGGTTCTTGAACAGGTTGGACAGCTCGTGCGGGAACTCGGTCTCGATGAGCACCTGGTGACGGCGCAGGTCGATGATGTGGTCGACGTGCTCGATGTCCACCGGGCACTGCTCGACGCAGGCGCCGCACGTCGTGCAGCTCCACAGCACTTCGGGGTCGATCACGCCGCCGAGCAGATCGCCCTCGCCCACGGGGCCGACGAGCGGGCGTTCGGCTTCGGCCACCGCGGCCGCCGGAGCCTTGTCGCCGTTCAACAGGTACGGGGCTTTCGCGTAGGCGTGGTCGCGCAGCGATGTGATGAGGAGCTTGGGCGAGAGCGGTTTGCCGGTGTTCCACGCCGGGCACTGGGACTGGCAGCGCCCGCATTCGGTGCAGGTCGTGAAGTCGAGAAGGTTCTTCCAGGAGAAGTCCTCGATCTTCCCGGCCCCGAACGCGTCCTCGTCCGGGTCCGCCTCTTCGAGGTTGAGCACCTTGCCGCCCGAGGTCATCGGCTTCGCGGCGCCGAGCGCGACTTTGTCGCCGACCTCGCGCTTGAAGTAAATGTTGAAGAAGGCGGAGAACCGGTGCCAGGCGACGCCGAAGGTGATGTTCTTGCCGACCACGATGAGCCAGATCATGGCGCCGAGCAGCTTTATCAGCGCGAACACGGAGACGAGCTGCGGATTGTCGGGCAGCGTCTGCGCGATGAGCGTGGTGACGGGGGAGGTCCACAGCGGCGGGTCTTCGATGCCCGAGGCGATCTTCCCGGACTTGACCGAGATCATGCCGATGCCTTCGAGAAGGACCATGGCTTCGACGAAGTACGCGGCGAAGAAGTTCGATCCGGCGAAGCGCGAGAGCCGCTCGGCCCGACGCGGATGGTTGAGCTGGCGGATCACGATGAGCGGGACGATGCCGACGACGGTGCCGACGCCGAGGATTTCGTCCAGCATGATGTACAGGCGGGTGTCGCCGATGAAGGGCCAGTGGAACTCTGGGTCGAAGATCTGGCCGTACGCCTCCAAGACCATGGTGAAGCCGATGAGGAAGCCCACCATGACCAGCCAGTGCGCCCAGCCCACGGAGCGGAACTGCACCATGCGGGTGTGCGCGGCGAATTCGACGAACAGCTGTTTGAGGCGGGGGACGAACGGCCCGTTGCGGGTGTGGTCCGGCTGGCCGAGCCGAATGACCCGGATGATCCGCCACACCCCGTATCCGAAGGTTCCCCAGCCTGCGACGCTGAACAGGAGCCCGATAATCCCTATCACGATGGTGGTGGTGTTCACGGCGGGGCTGTCTCCTTACGTTGCAGCGGCCGGGTGGTGGCTGCTTGGCCTACGTACATGTTACTCGCCAGTAAGTTACCCGTCGGTAACTTACTCAGATCTTCTTGACGCAAGCTTAATTCCCCTGCGCTAAGGCACTTTCGCTCAGGGCAGCCTAACTTTTCGGGCGGTTGGCCGCGATCTGTTCACATGCGTCACATGGGCCCCATGCGCCCCAAAAACGCGTATTTGTCGCTACGACACGCCAAAACCCAATAATCACAAAGAACTCACAAAGTAACAACAGACCCTTCTTAAACGGAACGGCTACTCTCGTCTGGGTCCGCGAGAGTTGCAATCCCCGCAACTGTGAGGAGAGACAAACAGGATGTTGCAAACAATCACGAAGGCGCTTGCTGTGAGCGTGTTCGCCGGAGGCCTCGGCCTCATGGCCGAGGGCTCGTTCGCCGCCACCGCGGCGGCCGACCCGGACGACGCCGCCCAGGAGGCTCCTCTGCAGGACGACGACGACGGCGAGGCTCCTGACTGGCAGGAGGCCCCGGACGGGCCTCCTTCGCAGATCGGCATGCTCGACGGCAACGACCAGCAAAACTACGAGGACTACTTGAACGGCGTCTCCGCCGGGCCGGTGAACGTGCCGCAATCCCGAGGCGGCGGCTACGCCCCGGCCCGCGGCGGCGGGGCTGCCCGGCGCCTGCCTCTGCCGTTCGTCGCCCCGAAGGGCAGCAGCTGCGGCCAAATGCTCGCCACCAGCGTCGGGGGCACAATGGACAACGTGGTCGGCATGAGCACGGGCCCCTTCCTCGGATTCATCGGGCACAACGTGCTCGGACCGGCCGCCGGAAACCTGGTCGGCGGCGCGCTCGTGCACCTCTGCTGAACCGAGCGCCAGGGCGCTCTCTGCGTCGGCCCTTCCGCGCCGCGCCTGCCGTGTGGGAAGATAGGCGCAGGAAAGGACGGCAGAGTGCGCGGCGATGGGAACGGCTGGGTCGAAGACCATGACGGGAGCAAACGCTGGGGCCGGTACGGCGCGGCCGGGCTGTTGCTCCGGGCGCCCGGAGCGCACGGCGAAGCGATGGTGCTCTTGCAGCACCGGGCTTTGTGGAGCCATCAGGGCGGCACCTGGTCCCTCCCCGGCGGAGCGCGCGACAGCCATGAGAGCGCGGTCGAGACCGCGTTGCGCGAAGCCTTCGAGGAGACCGGGGTCGACCCGGCGGCGTTGAAAGTCCGAGCCGAGCGCGAGACCGCGCGGATCCAAACGGGCTGGGCGTACACCACCATCATCGCCGACGCCCCGAGGACATTGCCGCTTGTCGCGAACGAGGAGAGCGAGGAATTGCGCTGGGTGCCCGAGGAGCAGGTCGATCTGCTGCCGTTGCACCCGGGCATGGCGCTCGGATGGCCGAGCGTGCGAACCCGACCGGTCACCCTTGCGATCGCCCGCTCGGACGAGGAGCTCGCCCAGCTTTTCGAAGTCCTCGTCCGGGGCCGCCGCCAACGCACAGTCGAGCTTCCCGGCGGCGGTTTCGGCTGGTTGGGGACGCGAGGCGAGGCGCTCGACGTGCCGAGGGAAACCGCGCTCGCCTGGTTGCGCGGCTGATGGCGGCCTGAAGGTCAGGCCAGCGCGGCGCGCAACGCTTGTGCCGCTGCCCTCGGGTCCTCTGCCTCGGTGACGGCGCGGACCACAACTGCCCGGCTCGCGCCAGCGGACCTGACCTGTGGCACGCGTTCGAGGTCGATGCCGCCGATGGCGAACCACGGCTTCTCGGCGCCGAGCGCCGCGACCTGCGCCACCAGCTCCAACCCGACCGCTTCGCGGCCCGGTTTCGTCGGCGTCGACCAGCACGGGCCGACACAGAAGTAGTCCACATCAGGATCATGGATCGCGGCCTGCGCCTGCGGCAGCGAATGCGTGGAGCGCCCGATCAGAACGCGCGGCCCGACGATCTGCCGCGCGATCGCCACCGGCAAGTCGCGCTGGCCGAGATGCAGCATGTCCGCCCCGCAGGCGAGGGCGATGTCCGCCCGGTCGTTCACCGCGAGCAGCGCCCGGTGGGCAATGGTCGACGCCTGGAGCTTCGCGAGCAGGGCCAACTCGTCCTGGGCCTCAAGCGGATTGTGGCCGGACTTCTCGCGCAGCTGCAACGCGTCGAGCCCGCCCGAGAGGGCGGCTTCGGCGAACTCGACGAGGTCGCCTGTGCCCCTGCGCGCGTCCACGCACACATACAGTCTCGCCCGCGCGAGGCGTTCGAGCCGTGCGTCGCGACTGTCCACCCCACGACCCTAACGGCACGGTTGCAGCACAGGTAGTCTCGGGGTTATGACCCGCTCTCTCGACATCCTCGGAGCTGGGGTGATCGGTTTGTCGATCGCCTGGCGGGCGGCCCAGCGGGGGCGGTCGGTGCGGGTGTGGGACCGGTCGGTCGGCGCGCCGTCGCAGCCGGGGGCTTCTGCCTCGTGGGTCGCGGGCGGGATGCTCGCACCGTTCTCCGAGGCGTGGCCAGGGCACGAGCCGTTGCTGCGGCTCGGGGCGGACAGCCTCGCTCGTTGGCCCGCGTTCGCGGCGGAGCTCGGGGCGAACTCTCCGGACGGAACCGTCCTCGCGGCCCAAGGGACGCTGGTGGTCGGCGCGACCGCCGCCGACCTCGCCGCGCTCGCGCCAGGGTTGGAGTCCGCGCGCGGCGCGGGTCTCGACAGTCGCCGAAGCGCGCGCGCTGAGCTGCGTGAGATCGAGCCTGGCCTTGCGGCCGATGTGCGCGGCGGGTGGATTTTGCCGCAGGAGCCTGCCGCGGACAACCGGGCGCTGCTCGCCGCGCTCGCCGCGGCCGCGCGCGGGGCTGGAGTCGAGTTCGTCGCGCAGAGCCCGGCGCAATTGCCTGATTCCGGCGCGGACGACCTCGTGGTGGCAGTCGGCGCGGCGGCCCCGGCGTTGCTGCCGGGGCTCCCGGTGCGCCCGGTGAAAGGGGAGATTTTGCGGCTCGCCGCCTCCTCCCGGACGGCCCCGCCGCCGAAGCGCACGATCCGCGCGCTCGTGCGGGGCAGGCATGTGTACCTCGTGCCGCGTCGGGACGGGGTGGTGGTCGGCGCGACCGAGCTGGAAGGGGACGCGCGCGCAGGCGTCTCGGCGCAGGCGATCGTCGAACTGCTTTCGGACGCTCTCGCGATCCTGCCTGGCCTCGCGGACTACGAGCTGGTGGAGGCTTGCGCTGGTTTTCGCCCGGTCACCCCCGACCGGTGCCCGCTCCTCGGCTGGACCAGCCGTCCCGCGACCGGGCCTCGCTCGGCCGGTCGTTGCCTCGTCGCCACCGGCCACGGCAGGGACGGCATGCTCCTCGCCCCCCTCACCGCGGACCTCGCCGTCGCGTTGTTGGACAACGAACAGGTCAGCGAACAGGACCAGGAGGCGCTGCGAGCGATGGACCCGGCGAGATTCCCCTATGGGTAATCTAGACCCATGGGCGAAATTCTCATCACTGCGAACGGGGAGGAGCACGTCTTTCCCGAAGGGGCGGTGATCGCCGACCTGCTGGAAAAGCTCGGGCTGTCCCCGAAGGGCGTCGCCATCGCGGTGAACGGCGCTGTCGTCCCACGAGGCGAATGGGACCAGCGGCTGCGCCCCGGAGCGATTGTGGAAATCCTGACGGCGGTCCCCGGTGGCTGATGACCAGCTCGTCATCGGCGGGCGATCCTTCGGCTCCCGGCTTATCATGGGCGCGGGCGGGGCTCCCTCGCTCGGCGTGCTTGAAGCAGCGCTGCGGGCTTCGGGCACCGAACTCACCACGGTGTCGATCCGTCGCGCCGGGGCCGTGCCGGGCTCGGGGGTGCTCGATGTGCTCGAACGCCTCAAGATCTCGGCGTTGCCGAACACAGCGGGCTGCAAGGACGCGGCTTCGGCGGTGCTCACCGCCAAGCTCGCCCGAGAGGCGCTCGGCGAGAGCTGGGTGAAGCTCGAAGTCGTCGCTGACGACCGGACGCTTTTGCCGGACCCTGTCGAGCTGCTCTGCGCCGCGGAGTCGCTTGTGGACGACGGTTTCACCGTTTTGGCGTACACGAACGACGACCCGGTCCTGGCCGCACGGCTCGAAGACGTCGGTTGCGCGGCGGTCATGCCGCTCGGAGCCCCCATCGGCACCGGGCTCGGCATACTCAACCCCCATAACATCGAGATGATTGTTTCTCGGGCGCAGGTCCCGGTCGTTCTCGACGCCGGGGTCGGCTCGGCCAGCGACGCCGCGCGCGCGATGGAGCTCGGTTGCTCGGGGGTGTTGCTCGCAACTGCGGTGAACCGGGCGAAAGACCCGGTGCGCATGGCGGAGGCGATGGCGGCGGCGGTGCGGGCAGGCAGGCTGTGCCATCTCGCGGGCAGAATTCCCAAGCGGTTCTGGGCCCAAGCGTCGTCGCCGGATCTGGACTGATGCTCTAGGCTCGTCCTGTGACAGACGAAGCGTCGCCGCACCGCACCGCGCCGCCAGTCGAGGCTCGGGGTTTGACCAAACGCTACGGGTCCCGCACTGCGGTGGCAGATCTTTCCTTCACCCTTGAGCCCGGCCGGGTGACCGGCTTTCTCGGCCCGAACGGGGCGGGCAAGTCCACCACCTTGCGCATGATCGTGGGATTGGACGCGCCGAACGCGGGGAGCGCTTCGATCTTCGGCAAGCCCTATCGGCTGCTCGCGCATCCGCTCAAGACCGTTGGCGCGCTCCTCGACGCGAAATGGGCGCACCCGAGCCGGAGCGTCCAGAACCATTTGCGGTGGATCGCTGCGGCGGGAGGAATCCCCGCCAGCCGGGTCGCGCAGGTGCTTGACCTGGTCGGGCTCGCCTCGGTCGCCAAACTTCCCGCGCGCCAACTCTCCCTCGGCATGGCGCAGCGGGTGGGGGTGGCGGCAGCGCTGCTCGGCGAGCCGGACGTGCTGCTCTTCGACGAACCGGTCAACGGCCTCGACCCGGAGGGCGTGACCTGGATTCGCTCGCTCATCAAAGAGCTCGCCAGACGCGGGGCCGCGGTGCTCGTCTCCAGCCACTTGTTGGCCGAGATGGCCTTGACCGCCGACCACTTGGTCGTCATCGGCCGGGGCAGGCTCATCGCCGACTGTTCGGTCGAGGAGTTCATCGACCGGGCGACCGACGACGTGGTGCTGGTGCGCAGCCCGCAGGCCGACGCCCTGTCCGCGGAGTTGCAGCGGCTCGGCCATCGGGTCGAGCACGGCCAGGACGGCGCGTTGGCGGTGCATGACGCGACGAGCGCGGACGTCGGCGAGCTCGCCGCCCGCAACGGTTTCGTGCTCCACGAGCTGACCGTGCGCCGCGCCTCGCTCGAAGAGGCGTATTTGAAACTGACCGAGAGCGCGGTGGAGTACCACAGCCGCGCGCTGCCCGAGCAGACGGCTGCCGGGGCTCCGCCCGCAAGCGGGGGCGGCTCTGGAACATCGGGAACGGCAGACTCGCCGGGAACAGCAGGAGGGGCGCAGTGAACGCGATCAAAGCCGAATGGATCAAGCTCTCCTCGGTTCGCAGCACACGCGTGAGCTTCCTCTTGGTCGTGCTGCTCACCGTTGGTCTGGCCGCCATTGTCGCCGCCGCATCGGATTCTGCGGGCAATGCCGCCGCGTTGAGCGGGCTCGCCGGTGTGACCAGCGGCGTGCCAGGCCCGGGCCTGGTCCTGCTGTTGGTGTCGGCGACGGTCGCTGCGACCGGGGAATGGCGGTCCGGCACATTCCGCGTCACCTTCCTCGCGATCCCCGACAGAGCGTGGGCCCTCACGGCGAAAGCCCTGACGGTCGGTGTTCTTGGAGCGGTTGTCGGCTTTCTCTCGGCCGGGGCGGGCGTCCTGGTCGCAGGCGCGCTCGCCCGGCCTTCGGCGACCGAACTCGGCTTCGGCGGCGACCTGCGTCTGCTCTGGACGGTCCCGGTCGCAGTTTTCTTCGGCGCGTTTTTCGCGATCGGGGTCGGCAGCCTGGTCCGGCACAGCGCCGGGGCGATCACCGTGCTCGTGGTCTGGATGCTCGTCCTGGAGACGTTGGCGCAAACTCTGGTCGTCGGGATATCGGCCAAGGCCGTCAGCATCCCACAGGCGCTTTTGCCGTTCACAAGTTTTGAGAAATTCGTCTCCGGACATGGCTCTTCCATGCTCACCCAGTACTCGCCGACGATGTCGCTGTTGGTGTTCGCGACCTGGTCGCTGGTTCTTTTCGGGGCAGGCGCACTTGTCACGCTGCGCCGGGACCCCTAAGGCTGCCGCTCGTCGAGGGCGACGCGCAGCGCCGCGTCGATGAGTTCGACCGCCCGCTCCGGGGGCATGCGCGCGGGCTCCACGACAATGGCGCAGGCCAGGCCGTCGGCGACCGCGAGCAGTGTCGCCGCTCGGTTTTTCGCGTGCTCTTCGCAGATGTTCGGCCGGCTTTCGACCAGAAGTTGGGCGAGGAGTTTTTCCACGGCGGCCCGGTCGTAGCGATGCCGCCGCGCGGTCGGCTCGTCCACGGCCGCGCGGGCCATGCGCAAGGCCCACAGCACAGAGAGCTTGCGATGCGCCGGGTCCGGATTCACCAAAGCGAGCACAGCGCCGCGCAGGCGTTCCTCCGGCGGCTTCTCCTCGGCGGCCTCCTGGTGCAACCGCTCCATGAACACGCCGCCGAGCTGGTCGTTCGCGGCTTGGAGCATGAGATCTTTGGTGGGGAAGTGGTGCTGCACCGAACCGATGGACACCCCTGCGCGCGTGGCGACTCGTCGAACGCTCACCGCGTCGAAACCGCCTTGCGCCAAGAGGTCCGCCATGGCGGCGACGATGCGCCCATACTGGCTCTCCATACATGCGTACGGTACCCGCTTGCGCGAGTCGGGCCAAGACCCCTTGCGCCGGCGCTGTTTGTGGGCCCGCGCCTTTCGCTCAGTGTTCGAGGCTGGCGACGCGACCGCCTTTGGCCACCGAGAAGTCATAGGCTGATTCCGCGTGCTCGGTCTCGTCAAGGCCCTCGGCCTCGTCTTGGGGATGGGCGCGCAGGCCCATGACAGCCTTGAGCGCGAAACCAATCAGCAAGGTCATGGCCAGCGCGTAGCCCAGCACCGCCAGGGCGGCGACGATTTGCCGCCACAATTGGTCGAACCCGCCCCCGTAGAACAGCCCGTCCACGGGGCTCGCGCCAGCGGATTTGCTCGCCACAAGGCCGATCATGACGGTGCCGACCAGGCCGCCGACCAAATGCACGCCGACCACGTCGAGGGAGTCGTCGTAGCCGAGCTTGTACTTCCACTCGATGGCCACCGAGCTGGCCGCCCCGGCGACGGCGCCGATGGCCAAGGCTCCGGTCGGGGTGACATAGGCGCAGGAGGGGGTGATGGCCACCAGGCCCGCGACCGCGCCCGAAGCCGCCCCGAACGAGGTGGGCTTGCCGTGGCGGACGCGCTCGACGACCAACCAGCTCGCGAGCGAAACCGCCCCGGCGGCCAAGGTGTTCGCCAAGGCCAGCGCCGCGACGGAGTCCGCCTTGAGCGAGGAGCCCGCGTTGAAGCCGAACCAGCCGAACCACAACAGGCCCGCGCCGAGCATGACGGCGGGCAGATTGTGCGGGCGCATGGGGTCTTTCGGCCAGCTGCGGCGCTTGCCGAGCACCAGCGCGAGCGCGAGGCCCGAAATCCCCGAGTTGATCTCCACGGCGGTGCCGCCCGCGAAATCGAGCGATTTGAGGTGGTTGATGATCCAGCCGCCTCGGGAGGCCGTCAAATTGTCGGGGCAGAACACCCAGTGCGCGACGGGGAAGTACACCAAGACGCACCAGACCGCCGTGAAGACGATCCACCCGGTGAAGCGCATGCGGTCGGCGACGGCTCCCGCGATGAGCGCGACGGTGATCATCGCGAACCCGGCCTGGAACACCACGAAGACGAGCGCGGGGATGGTCCCCACCGCAGGCGCGGCTTCGTTCTGCCCGGCGAAGAGCCCGCGCAGGCCCGCGAACTGCGTCGGATCGCCGAGGAGGCCGCCGCCGAGATCCTCGCCGAAGCCCATCGAATACCCGAAGGCCATCCACAGCACCCAGACGACGGGGATGGCCGACAGGCACATCATCATCATATTGAGCACATTCTTCGCCCGGACCATGCCGCCGTAGAAGAACGCCAGACCCGGCGTCATGAGGATGACGAGGGCCGCGCTGGCGAGCACCCACGCGGTGTCCGCCGCGTTCAGGGCGTGATCGTTCACAAACGGGCTCCTTTGGTGCGTGCGTGTGCGGGACACACCGGCAATGCGGGCGATAGGGACCATAGCAGCGCCGGTCGGGACGGCTGGCGGGAGACCATCCGCTAAGGTCGAAATCCGTGCTGGTCCTTCTTCCCCCTTCGGAGACCAAGGCCGCCGGCGGCGACGGAGCCCCGTTGGATCTCGACGCGTTGTGGCTGCCCGAGCTCGCCGCTGCCCGACGGGCGCTGTTGGACGCGCTGGCCGGCCTCTCCGCAGATGTCGAGGCCACCGCTGGCGCGCTCGGGATCAGCGCCGCCCGCGCTGTGGGGCTGGCGCAGGTCAACGCCGCTGTGTGGTCGAGTCCGACGCTTCCTGCGCTGGCCAGGTACACCGGCGTGCTGTACGACGCGCTCGACGTGGCCTCGTTCACCGCCGCGCAGCGGGCGAAAGCCGAGACGCGTCTGGCTGTGGGATCGGCGCTGTTCGGCGTGGTCCGCGCCGGTGACCAGATTCCGAACTACCGGCTTTCGGCTGGTTCCAAGCTCCCCGGCTTCGGCGCTCTCGCCGCGCACTGGAAGCCAGTGCTCGAACCTGCGCTCAAGGACCAAGAATCGGGCCTTGTGGTGGATTTGCGCTCGGGCGGCTACCGCCAGCTCGGCAAGGCAGCCGGGGCGGTCACCGCGACTGTGGTGACCGAGCGCCCGGACTTCTCGCGCAGCGTGGTGAGCCATGACAACAAACACCACAAAGGCCTGTTGGCCAGGGCCTTGGCGATTTCCCGGGCTGAACCGGCCGACCTTGAAGGCGTGGCCGCTGTCGCCCGCAAAGCGGGTTTGCGGGTGGAGACTCCGTCCGCGACGGAGCTGGTGATCGTCACCTGAGCTGTCTGTCGGCGCCGAGGGGTTCGCCCATTGCGACCGTCGCGCCTGGCGCATAGGGGCCGCATAGGGCATTGGGACCTGCCGGCCTGGCTGGTCGGCAGTGCGCACGTCGCGGCCGCTGGCGGTGGGGCTTCGGCGCGCACACGTCGCGTCTCGGGCGAGCGCCCACTATTCCTGATGCCCGCAGGAGCTGTGGAGCTGGTTTTTGCGTCCGAGGTCGCAGGCTGCTGCTCCACGAGTTCTGGCTGGACGGTTCACCCCAGCCGCCACAGCGGGTTGACCGGGCCGTGCCCGCCGCCGATGCTGTAGGACCAGCGCAGCGATTCGGTCACCCAGTCTTTCGCGAAGGCCACGGCTTCGGGCACGCTCGCCCCTCGTGCCAGCGCGCATGTCATCGAAGAGGCGAGGGTGTCGCCGCCGCCGTGGTCGTTCTCGGTCGGCACACGGGGTTTCGCGAATTCCAGGAACGACTCCCCGTCGTAGAGGATGTCGACGCTTTGCGGGTCCGAGCGCAGATGCCCGCCGGTCACCAAGGCCCAACGCGCGCCGAGGCCGACGAGCCTGCGCGCCGCCTCCTCCGCGCTCGCGCGGCCGGTGACCTCGACGCCGACCAGAAGGCGGACTTCGTCCAGATTGGGGGTGACCACGGTCGCGAGCGGGAAGAGCTCGGCGCGGATCACATCCAGCGCGTCCGGCTTGAGCAGGGGGTCGCCGTGCATGGACGCGCACACCGGGTCCACGACGAAGGGGACCCCGCCGCCGCCGATGCCCGCCTCGGCGCACGCCGACACGACGGCTGAGACGACAGGGCCCGAGGCCAGCATGCCGGTCTTCGCGGCCTGCACGCCGATATCTCCCGCCACGGAGCGGATTTGCGCTCCCACGGTCTCGGCCGGGATCTCGGCCACGCCGCTCACCCCGAGAGTGTTCTGCACGGTCACCGCGGTCACCGCGGTCATGCCGTGGCAGCCGGCCAGCGCGAAGGTGCGCAGGTCGGCTTGCAGCCCGGCTCCGCCGCCGGAGTCCGAGCCCGCGATGGTGAGCACTCTGGGCGGAGTTTGCCCCGGTTGGAGCTGGCCGGGTTCGAGAGAGGGGGTTGGCACGCCTTAATGGAATCATGAGGGCGCTGGGGCGCGGCTTCGCGGGGAGGGATAGTATGAATTCTACTACTTGCTGTAGTAGAATTCCGGCCTCGGCGACTACGGTGAGAGTCGGGCGGACCACCCAGAGACGCCCGCAGCCCACGATGAGGAATGGCTATGACCGCGCTCGACGTCGCCCGATGGCAATTCGGGATCACCACCGTCTACCACTTCCTCCTCGTCCCGCTGACCATCGGCCTCGCGCCGCTCATCGCCCTGATGCAGACGATCTGGAACATCACCGCAGACGAGCGCTGGTACCGGGCGACCAAATTCTTCGGCAAGCTCTTCCTCATCAACTTCGCCCTCGGCGTGGCGACGGGGATCGTGCAGGAATTCCAATTCGGGCTCAACTGGAGCGAATACTCGCGCTTCGTCGGGGACGTGTTCGGCGCGCCGTTGGCGCTGGAGGGGATCGTCGCGTTCTTCATGGAGTCCACGTTCTTGGGTCTGTGGATCTTCGGCTGGGACCGCCTGCCCCGTGGCGCGCACCTCGCCTGCGCCTGGATGGTCGCGCTCGGCACGAACGCCTCGGCGTACTTCATCATCGCCGCGAACTCCTTCATGCAGCACCCGGTCGGCGTGCGCTACAACCCGCAGAAGCGCCGGGCAGAGCTCACGAGCATTTGGGAGCTGCTCACGAACAACACGACCCTGGCCGCGTTCCCGCACACCGTCGCGGGCTCGTTCCTCACGGCTGGGACGTTCGTGGCGGGAATCGGTTCGTGGTGGCTGGTGCGGGAGAAGTCCGGCAGGGGGCAGTTGCTCCGCCCCGCCGTCAAGCTCGGCCTCTGGACCATGGTCGCCGCGGGCGCCGTGCTGGCGGTCACCGGCGACGTCCAAGGCAAGCTCATGTTCCAGCAGCAGCCTATGAAGATGGCCTCCGCCGAGTCCCTGTGCCGCACCGAGACCGACCCGGACTTCTCGGTGCTCACCACCGGCACGCACAACAACTGCGCTTCCATCTCTCGTGTCATCGAAGTCCCCTACGCCCTGCCGTACCTGGCGAAAGGCAAATTTTCCGGGGTCACGCTGGCGGGGGTGGAGAATCTGCAGCAGGACGACGTCGAGAAATACGGCCCAGGCAATTACCGGCCGAACCTCTTCGTCGCCTATTGGGCGTTCCGGGCGATGATCGGCTGGGCGCTCGGCTCGGCGGCGCTCGCGCTCGTCGGGCTCTGGGCCACCAGGGGAGGGCGCACGCCCCCGAACAAAACGTGGTTCCGCCGCCTCGCCCTGTGGTCGCTCCCGACGCCCTTCCTCGCGAACAGCGCAGGCTGGGTGTTCACCGAAATGGGCCGCCAGCCTTGGGTGGTGGCTCCGAACCCGACCGGCGTGCGCGAGATCCATCTGACCGTGCAGCAGGCCGTTTCCGGGCACTCGGCCGCAGCCGTCGCCGGGTCGTTGGTCTTCTTCACCCTCCTCTACGGCTTCCTCGCGATCGTGTGGTTCGGGCTCATGCGGCGTTACGCCCTCGAAGGCCCGTCGGAGCACGACGCCCATCCTCCTGGCGACCGCGCCCAAGCGGACGAGGATCATGCGCCCAAGCCCCTGAGCTTTGCCTACTGATCGGAAAGGAGAAAAGCCATGGATCTGACCCACGTCTGGTTCTTCCTGGTCGCGGTGCTCTTCGGCGGATATTTCCTCCTGGACGGCTTCGACTTCGGAGTCGGCATGCTCATCCCGATCCTGGGCCGCGGCGACGAGACGAAACGGCGTGTGCTGCTCAACAGCATCGGGCCGGTGTGGGACGGCAACGAAGTGTGGGTGATCACCGCGGCCGGCGCGATGTTCGCGGCGTTCCCGCAGTGGTACGCCGCGGTCTTCTCAGGTTTCTACGCGCCTTTGCTGTTGATATTGTTCGGGCTCATCGCGCGCGTGGTCTCGATCGAATGGCGCGGCAAAATCGAGGACCCCCGATGGCGCAGATGGTGCGACGCGGGCATCGGACTGGGCTCATGGCTGCCCGCGATCCTCTGGGGCGTCGTCTTCGCCGACATCGCGGTCGGCGTGCCGCTCACCCCTGACGGGTACGTCGACGGCGGGTTGTCCGACCTGCTGCAGCCAGCGGCCCTCCTCGGCGGCGCTGCCTCATGCCTCCTGTTCCTCGTGCACGGAGCCGTGTTCGTGGCGTTGAAGACGGACGGCGACGTGCGCGAAGCGGCGCGCAGGCTCGCGACGCGGCTCGTGTTCGCGGCCGCCGCCGCCATGCTCGCGCTCGGCGCTCTGGTCGCGTTGCGAAAGTCTGACGCGTTGCCTGCGCTGGCCGGGGCTGTCGGGGTCCTCTCGCTCGGCGCGGCCGCCCTCGCGCTGCGCGCTGTGCGCGAGGGCTGGTCGTTCCTGCTCACCAGCGTCGCGGTGCTGGCGCTGACCGTGCTGTTCTTCGGCTCGCTCTTCCCGGATCTCGTCGTCTCCGCTCCTTTCCCCGAACGCAGCATCACCATCGAGTCCGCCGCCTCAAGCCCCTACACCCTGAAAATCATGGCGTGGGCCGCTCTGCTCACGGGGCCGTTCGTCCTCGTCTACCAGAGTTGGAGCTACTGGGTCTTCCGCAAGCGCGTCTCCAAGGCGCATATCCCGCCTTCAATCGGTCTCAGCCTGCGCCCCGTGGCCCCGGCCGGCGGCCAGCCCCACGAGGAGAATTGAGCAGCGCCGATGCCGCCCCCATTCGATCCCCGGTTGGCCCGAGCGAGCCGCTCGGCGCGCTGGTACCTGGCCGCGACCGGCGCGATGGGCCTTGTCACAGCAGCGCTTGTCGTCGCTTCGGCGGTGCTGGTCTCCACCCTCGTGCAGCGCGTGGCCGCGCCGGGACAGGCGGGGGGCAACGCAGAGTTTGTCGCCCTGTTGGCGGCAGTGTTCGCCGCGCGCGCGGCGGTGGCCTGGCTGCACGCCAGATACAAGCACCGGGCGGCTCCCCGCGCTGTCGCCGAGTTGCAAACCGAGCTGCTCGTCCGCATGGCCGCCGCCGATCAGCGCACGGCTGCTCTGCATCGTGATCTTGCTGCCACGCTCGTGGCACGCGAGCTCGACGGGGTTCGCGCCTACCTCACGGGATATTTGCCCGCGCTCGTGTTGTCCGCGACGGTCACCCCCGTGACGGTCGTCGCCATCGCGGTGCTCGATCCCCTCTCTGGCGTGGTCGTCGCATGCGGGATTCCCCTCGTTGTGCTATTCATGGTTTTGATCGGCCAGTACAGCCAAGGGCGCTCGGCCAAGCGGCTCGCCGCGCTCTCCCGGCTGTCCGCCGAGCTCATGGACCTCGTCGCAGGTCTTGCGACACTGCGGGCTTTGGGCAGAGAGTTCGGGCCCGCGCGTCGGGTGCGCGAGCTCGGCCGCGCGCATTATCGGGCGAGCATGGCCACCTTGCGCACTGCTTTCCTGTCCAGCCTCGCGTTAGAGCTGCTCACAACATTCTGCGTCGCCATCGTCGCTGTCATGGTGGGGCTCCGGCTCGTCAACGGCCAGATGGGCCTGTTCGCCGGGCTCGCGGCGCTGATGCTCGCCCCGGAGGCATACGCGCCGATCCGGTCGGTCGGCGCGCAGTTCCACGCGGCCCAAGACGGCGCGGCCGCCTGCGCGAAGGCCTTCGAGCTGCTCGAATGCCTGCCTGTTCGACAGCGGGGCAACCGCACGGGCGAAGCGGCCTCGGCGCTGCGGCTGTGCTCGCTCACAGTGGCGGGCCGGGACGCGAACGCCCCGGAGCGCATGGACGCGGTCCTGCGCCCCGGCGAGATCACTGTGCTCACTGGACCGAATGGAAGCGGCAAATCCACGACGCTTCGTGTGCTGCTCGGACTGGTCTCGCCCGACCAGGGCGAGGCTTTTCTCGGCGACACGCCGATCCGGGAGCTTGAGCCGCGATGGTGGTGGGACCAGGTTTTTTGGGTTCCGCAGCAACCAGTGCTGCGCCCAGGGGAGATCGGATCGAATGTCGGGCTCTCGCTCGGAGAGGTCCAACGTGTCGCGCTGGCCCGCGCGCTGGCTTCGTCCGCGCAGGTGTATCTGCTCGACGAGCCCACAGCGCACTTGGACGCGGACTCGCAGGCCCAGCTGCTGCGCTGCCTGCGGGAAAAAGCCCAATCCGGGGCGACGGTTGTGGTGGTCTCGCACCGCCCCGCGGTTGTGGAAGCCGCCGACGAGGTGGTTCGTTTCGGCCCGCGAGTCCGGGAGCGCGCCTGTGGCTGAGTTCTGGGGGGTGCGGCGAGGCGTCGCTTTGCTGTCCTTGCGCCCGGCGCGGGTCGCGCTCGCGCTCTGCGCCGGGGCGGCGACGCATCTGTGCGCGCTCGCGCTCACCGCGCTCTCCGGTTGGCTGATCCTGCGGGCTTGGCAAATGCCCCCGGTGCTCTCCCTCTCCATCGCCATCGTCGCGGTCCGCGCGCTCGGCCTTTCCCGAGGGCTTTTCCGGTATCTCGACCGGTTGGCCGCGCACCGGGTGGCGCTCGGCGGGCTCGTCGGCGCGCGCGAACGGGTGTACTCGGCGTTGGCCGCTGGGAACCCGTCCGCGACATGCGGCATGCGTCGAGGAGAGCTTGCCGAACGTCTCATGGCCGACCTCGACGCTGTCGGCGATGTGGTGGTCCGGGCGCTGTTGCCGTTCGGGGTCGCTCTTGTGACAGCGGCTTCGGCGGTGATCGCGATGGTGTTTTTCGCCCCGGGGGCCGCCGTGGTCCTCGCGATGGCCGCAGTCCTTGTGATCGGCGCAGTCCCCCTGCTCGCCGTGCGCGCCGCGCGCGCGGACGAAGAGGCGGGCGTGCTCGCGCAGACCACATACGTGGCGGAGGCGGCGACCGTTCTGGAACATTGCGACGAGCTCCAGGTCGCTGGGGCGTTGCCGAAGGCATTGGCAGTGATCGGCGATTCCCAGTCCAGCGTTGTCGCGGCTCGGGACAGAGCGGCGAAGCCCCATGCCTGGGCGGCTGCCGCATTGCCGTTCGGGACGGGGCTCGCCGTGTTGGCGGTGTTCAGCGACACCGGGTTGGCCCAATCCGCCTCGGCGCATCCGGCGGCGCTCGCCGTTGCGGTGTTCTTGGCGCTCGCCGCGTTCGACGCGGCTTCCGCCTTGCCGGAGGCGGCCGGGCGCTTGGTGGTGGCGAACGCGGCGGCGGTCCGCGTCCTTGGCCTTCTCGACAGGGCCGGGACACGCGCGGGGTCGCGGTCGGACCGGGGCCGGCCGCCTGCCGCTGTGGCTCCTGCGCACATCCGGGCGGAGGAGCTTGCCGTGGGTTGGTCCGCCTCCTCGGCTCAGCGGCTCGGCAGCATCGACATCGCCCCTGGCTCCCGGCTCGCGGTGCTCGGCCCGAGCGGCAGCGGCAAAACGACGTTCCTGTTGACGCTCGCCGGCCTTGTGCGGCCCCAAGGCGGCGAGGTGCGCGGGCTGGCGCCCGATCCTGCGGCGTTGCGCGCCCAGGTGGCGTATTTCCCTGAGGACGGCCATCTGTTCGCCACCACGGTCCGAGAGAACCTTTTGGTGGCGAATGGCGCGGCGGCCGCGGACGAGATCGAAGCCGCCCTCGCAGCCGTGGACATGCTCAGCTGGGCGCGCGGGCTCCCCCAAGGGATGGACACCGTCCTGACCGGGGGAGCGCAGGCCGTGTCGGCTGGGCAGCGCAGGCGGCTGTTGCTCGCGCGGGCATTGGTCTCGCAGGCCCCGGTGCTGCTTTTGGACGAGCCGACCGAACACCTGGACGCACAGTCCTCAGCGGTGTTGCTCCGCAGGCTGCTCACGCCAGAGGGCTCCTTGGTCCCCGCCGGACGCACGGTCGTCCTCGCGACGCATCATCGTGAAGCAGTGTCGGGTTGTCGCGCGCTGGAAATGCCCGCGAAGGGGGCGAACCGGTGACCGGCGCGCTCAACGGTTTCGCGGTCATTTTCGTCCTGGTGGCGATTGGTTATTGCACGGCGAGGTTCCGGGTGCTCGGCGAGCACGGCGTCGTCGTGCTCGCCCGCCTCGTCTACTCCGTCGCCACCCCGGCCCTCTTGTTCGAGATGCTCGCGAAAACACCGATGTCCTCGGTCTTCTCGCCCGAAGTCCTCGTCGCGGGGGCGGCCGTGCTCGTGATCGCCACAACGTATTTCTTCGTGGCCAGGTTGCTCTGGCACAAGGACATGCAGTCGAGCGTGCTCGGCATGCTCGCCGCCTCGTACGCCAATTCGACGAACCTCGGCATCCCGATCGCCGCCTTCATCCTCGGCGGGCAGCAGTACGTCACGCCGCTTGTGCTTTTCCAAATGGTCTTCTACCAGCCGTTCGCGATCATGCTGCTCAGCCTTGGCAAGTCCGTTCCGGGCAAACGGCGCCTCGTGGAGGCTTTGCGCGGCTTCGCGAACCCGATGCTCGTCGGCGGACTGCTCGGCGTGGCGGCGAGCGCAACCGGATTGCCGCGGCCGGTGTTCTTGGACTCCTCGCTCGCCATGATCGGGGCAATGACCGTGCCCTCGGCCCTTTTGGTCTTCGGGATGTCGTTCGTCGCAGGCTCGACGTCGGATCAGGAGAAGGCTTCTCGGCGCGAGCTCTGGTTCGCGGTCCTGCTCAAGAGCGTCGCCTACCCGGTTGTCGCCTATGCGCTCGCCCGTTTCGCGTTCGGCTTGGACATGTCCGCCGCGCGGGCTGCGACGGTGCTCGCCGCCTTGCCGACCGCGAACATGGTGTATGTCCTTGCGGTCCGGCACAACCGTTGCCAAAGTCTGGCACGAGACGTCTCGCTGGCGACCACCCTCGTTTCGATTCCCGTCGTGTTCGCGATTGTCTGGTTCTTCGGCTGAGCTCATGCCAAGCGGACAAGTTCGAAGACAGGATTTCGGCGAGCCCCGCCCGATTGGTATTCAGTGAAAGCAGCAAGCCCGCTCCACGAGCGCTCGCATGCTCGCCTCGTGGTCCTCGCCGAAAAGCTCGCGAGCGGGCTCCCGAAGAACAATTTTGTTCGCCAGTTCGGTATTCCGCGCAATTCGGGCCGCACTTCGCTGACCTGGGAATTTTTTCATATTTCATAAAAATGATCCGGGAAGCCGATGGGGTCGGAGAATTCGCCGATGCCATGCCTCACAGAATTTGTTAGCATGGCAAGGCGCGCATGTCGTGCGATGAATGGCATCGGAAGGAACCAGTTTCATGACAAACACCTCCAGCAACTCGAAGGCCAAAGACAGCACGAAAGACGAAGAAGCGGCGGACGGCACTCGCGCCCGCAGCGCTATCACGGGAAAGTTCGTGAAAGAATCCACGGCGAAACGCCATCCGAAGAACACAGTCGTCGAGTCCACGGACAACGACGGCGCCGAGAAAAATTCGGACGGCAAACAGCCGAGGAGCGCTATCACGGGAAAGTTCGTGAAAGAGTCCACGGCGCAGCGCCATCCGAAACAGACGGTGGGCAAGACGTACAACAGGTCGTCGGCAAAGGACTGAACGCATCCTTGTGGCGAGTCCCGTCGAACGCCGGACGGATTCGAAGGCAGGGAGCGCGCAGCGCTCAGCAGCTCCGTGATCCCGTCCTGGTCCACGGGCCGACCGCAATGCGGCCCGTGGACCAGGACGCTCCTTGCCTCGCTTCGCGTGTCACACGGGGCTGATCGGCAGATACAGTCGCGTGTCACACAGGGCTGATCGGCAGATACACTTGTGCGCCCGCCTCGGCGAACTCGCGAGACTTCTGCTCGAAGCCTTCGGCGATGAGGGCCTCGTGCGCGGCGGCTTGCTCCCTGATGTCGGCGGAGATCCGCATCGAGCAGAACTTCGGCCCGCACATCGAGCAGAAGTGCGCTTTTTTCGCGGGCTCGGCGGGCAGCGTCTCGTCGTGGTAAGCCATTGCGGTGTCCGGGTCGAGCGACAGCGCGAACTGATCGTGCCAGCGGAACTCGAACCGGGCCTTCGAGAGCGCGTCGTCGCGCTCCTGGGCTTTGGGGTGCCCCTTGGCCAGGTCTGCGGCGTGGGCTGCGATCTTGTAGGCGATCACGCCCGCTTTCACATCGTCGCGGTTCGGCAGGCCCAGATGCTCCTTGGGAGTGACGTAGCAGAGCATCGCGGTTCCTGCTTGCGCGATGATCGCGGCGCCGATCGCGGAGGTGATGTGATCGTATGCTGGAGCGATGTCCGTGGCCAGCGGCCCGAGCGTGTAGAAGGGGGCCTCCTCGCAGAGCTCTTCCTCCAAGCGGACGTTCTCCACGATCTTGTGCATCGGGACGTGTCCGGGCCCTTCGATCATGACTTGCACCCCGTGGGATTTCGCGATTTTGGTGAGTTCGCCCAAAGTCCGCAGCTCGGCGAATTGCGCCTCGTCGTTGGCGTCGGCGATGGAACCAGGTCGAAGGCCGTCCCCGAGGGAGAAGGTCACGTCGTAGTCGCGCAAGATCTCGCACAGCTCCGCAAAGTGCGTGTAGAGGAAAGACTCCTGATGGTGCGCCAGGCACCACGCGGCCATGATCGAGCCGCCGCGCGAGACGATGCCGGTGACGCGCTTGGCGGTGAGCGGCACATGGCGCAGCAGCACTCCGGCGTGCACGGTCATGTAGTCCACGCCTTGCTCGCACTGTTCGAGGACGGTCTCGCGATACAGCTCCCAGGTGAGCTTGACCGGGTCGCCGTTCGCTTTCTCGAGCGCCTGGTAGATCGGGACCGTGCCCACCGGCACGGGGGAGTTGCGCAGGATCCATTCCCGCGTCTCGTGGATGTCGTTGCCGGTGGAGAGGTCCATGATGTTGTCCGCGCCCCACCGGGTGGCCCACACCATCTTTTCGACCTCTTCGGCGACGGAGGAGGTGACGGCCGAGTTGCCGATGTTGGCGTTGATTTTCACCCGGAAGGCTTTGCCGATGACCATCGGTTCGACTTCGGGGTGGTTGCGGTTGGCGGGAATGACCGCGCGCCCCGCCGCGACCTCGCGCAGGACCAGTTCCGGGGCCACGCCTTCCCGAACGGCGATGAAACGCATCTCAGGTGTGAGGACCCCGGCGCGGGCGTGTTCGAGCTGGGTGCGGAACGGCCCCCCGGGGCGGGACCACTGATCGCGCAGTTTCGGCAAGCCCCGGCGCAGGTCGATGGCCGGATTGTCTTCGGTGTACGGGCCGGAGGCGTCGTACAGGTCCACGTTCTCGCCGTTGGTGAGGTGCACCCGGCGCACGGGCACGCGCAGCTCGCCATGCTGTTCGTACTGTTTGGCACTGCCGGTGAGCGGCCCAAGGGTGAGCGCGTGCGCGTCCGGGTCGGTGTGGCCGCTGCGGCGTGAGGCCTGCGCTCCTGCTGCGATAGTCATATGAAGTGCTCCCTACGTCGGTGTTAACCGGACAGGTTCAGTCGGTCGGCAGGTCGTCCTGCCCTCTCAGCCCGCGTCCACGGGCCCCCGAGCGATGTGTGCGGCCAGGCTGTCGACCGCAGGCCCAGCCTACAGCGCGAATCTCGCCGCCGTCGGCCAATCCCGCGCGGGACGCGCCTCCGCCGTCGCGCCTTCGCCGGGCGCGCGTGTTCTGGTAGGCTTTTTTGGTCCCAGTCTCGCAAGGCGCAGACCGCAACGAGCTGCCGAGAAGAAAGTCCGGCGAACTGGCCACCACCGCAGACCTATGCGCCTGATAAGGACTTTCAGCATGCAGCCCCGGGCTTTGCCGCGAGCGGCTCGGCCGGCTGGCGGCTTCTTGAAGGGCCGAGTCGGCGGATACTGTGTACCGAAGGAGTGTCTTGCACGTTTCAGAGTCCCCCCTGCCTCTCGCAGGGCTCGCGACTCTCATCGCGCGGCCCCTCGGCGCGATGGCGGGCGGGCGCGACGGCGGCCAGATCCTTTCCCCGTCCGGCGCGCTGGCGTTCGTCGTGTCGGCGGTGGCGCAGAGCGGCCCCGCGTTGGTGGTCGTGCCGGGGGAGCGGGAAGCCGGGACGCTCGCGCAGGAGCTCGCCGACCTCATCGGCGCGCAACGCGTCGTTCTCGTCCCGGCCTGGGAGACTTTGCCCCACGAGCGGCTTTCGCCGAGCCTTCGCGTCGTCGGAGAGCGTCTATGGGGATTGCGCCGCTTCTTAGGGCGAGAGCCGAGCGAAGGCCGAGCGCCCGATGTCGCCGTCATGAGCGCGCGGTCGTTCATCCAGCCCGTCGAACCCGCTGTGCTCGACGTCGAGCCGGTGCGATTGCGGGTCGGCCGCGAGGAGGACCTGACAGAGCTCGCCGAGCAGCTGACCGCGCTGGGCTACACGCGAGTGGACTTGGTCGCCGAGCGCGGCGACTTCGCGGTGCGAGGCGGGATCCTGGATGTTTTCTCGCCCCTGGACGACCACCCGGTGCGGGTCCAGTTCTGGGGCGACGAAATCACGGAGCTGCGGTCCTTCTCGGTGATCGACCAGCGTTCGCTCAGCGGCGGGTCGGAAAACGGCGCCGGACAAGACCGGACGGAGCTCATCGCCCCGCCAGTTCGAGAATTGCTCATCACACCGGAGGTCCGCGAGCGGGCTCGCGCCGTGGCGGACGGCGCCTCCATGCCCGCGCCGGTTCTCGAGGCGCTCGCCAAACTGGCCGAAGGGGTCGCGACTCCCGGTGTGGAAGCGTTGCGGGACGTGTTGTCGGGGGCGCCGCTGAAGAGCCTGGCCGATATGCTCGAACCTGGAACGCGGCTCGTGCTCGGCGAGGTCGAGCGGGTCGCCGCCCGCGCGGTCGACCTCATCCGCACCGACGAGGAATTCCGCGCCGCCGCCTGGCAGGCCGCGTCCGAGGAATCGGCTCCGATCGACAGCACGGGCTGCGCGTACCGCGATGTGGCGTCTCTGCGAGAGCAAGCTCGGGCGCGGGGTTGCGCGATCTGGGAGGTCTCCTCCCTGCCGAACCCGGCCCAGCTCGACTTCGGGCTCTCGCTGCCAGAGGTCGCGCGTCCCGGCGAGCCGGTGCTCGAATCCGTCGTCGTCGCGCTCCGAGGCCAATTGGCCTCCGGTGGCGTCGCAGTGGTGGTCGCCCAAGGCCAAGGCACCGTGCAGCGCGTTGTGGAGCAGCTGCGCGCAGCGGATCTTCCCGTGCGTGCCGGGGCGGGCGGCGAGACCCCGCAAGCGGGCGTGGTGACTGTTCTGCGCGGCGCTTTGGCGAACGGCGTCCGGCTGGCCCCGCCCGGTGGCGGCGCTGTGCCCGACCCGCCGAACGTCCTCGTCCTCACCGAGGCGGAGCTGACGGGCGCGAAGACGACGAATATCGGACCGCCCAAACGGCTCGGCACGCGAAGGCGCGACCAAGTGGACCCGCTCGCGCTCAAAGCGGGCGACTATGTGGTGCACGACCAGCACGGCATCGGGCGGTTCGTGGAACTGGTGGAACGGACTGTTGGCGGAGCCAGACGCGAGTACGTGGTCGTGGAGTACGCCTCCAGCAAACGAGGCCATCCGCCTGATCGGCTCTATGTCCCGATGGACGCCCTCGACCAGCTCAGCCGGTACGTCGGCGGCGAGTCCCCGGCGTTGTCGAAGATGGGCGGCTCGGACTGGGCGACAACCAAGCGCCAGGCCCGCAAGGCGGTGCGCGAAGTCGCCTCCGAGCTGGTCCGCCTCTATGCGGCGCGGCAAAGCGCCAAGGGCCATGCTTTCGGCCCGGACTCCCCGTGGCAGAGCGAACTCGAAGGCGCTTTCGCCCACGCGCCGACTCCGGACCAGTTGACCACCATCGGCGAGGTGAAGGCGGATATGGAGCGCGAGGTCCCCATGGACCGAGTCGTCTGCGGGGACGTGGGCTTCGGCAAGACCGAGATCGCGGTGCGCGCCGCGTTCAAAGCAGTCCAGGACGGCAAACAGGTCGTGGTGCTCGCTCCGACGACGCTGCTCGCCGACCAGCATCTGCGCACCTTCTCCGAGCGCATGGCCCCGTTCCCCGTCACGGTCAAAGGCCTGTCTCGGTTCACCGACCCCGCCGAGTCCAAAGACACGGTCGCCAAAGTCGCGGACGGCCAAGTGGATGTTCTCATCGGCACGCATCGCGTGCTGCAGTCGAAAGTGAAGTTCAAAGACCTCGGCCTGGTGATCGTCGATGAGGAGCAGCGTTTCGGCGTCGAGCACAAGGAGCACATCAAAGCGTTGCGGGTGAACGTGGACGTGCTCACGCTCTCTGCCACCCCCATTCCTCGGACGCTGGAGATGAGCCTCACCGGCATTCGGGACATGTCCACGATCCTCACCCCGCCCGAGGAGCGTTTCCCCGTGCTCACCTACGTCGGAGCCCACGACGAGAAGCAGGTCGCCGCCGCGCTCCGCCGGGAGCTGGTGCGCGACGGGCAGGTCTTCTACATCCACAACAGGGTCAGTTCGATCGACAAGACCGCCGCGCGCCTGAAAGAGCTCGTCCCAGAGGCGCGTGTCGCGATCGCGCACGGCCAAATGGGCGAAGAGCAGTTGGAGGCAACCGCTGAGGCGTTCTGGCGCGGCGAGCACGACATCCTGGTCTGCACCACCATCGTCGAGTCCGGTTTGGACATCGCCAATGCGAACACCCTTGTCGTGGAGCGCGCGGACACCCTCGGCCTGGCCCAGTTGCACCAGTTGCGCGGCCGGGTCGGGCGCGGCGGCGAGCGCGCGTTCGCGTACTTCCTCTACGACCCGGAGCGTTCGCTGTCCGAGACGGCGCACGAGCGCCTCGCCACCATCGCGCAGCACTCCTCACTCGGCTCGGGCATGGCGGTGGCCATGCGAGACCTTGAGATACGGGGCGCGGGCAATGTGCTCGGCCATGAGCAGTCCGGGCACATCGCCGGCGTCGGTTTCGACCTCTATATCCGTTTAGTGGGCGAGGCGGTGGTCGCGTACCGCGCGGCGCTCGACGGCGAGGAGATCCCGACCGCGCCTTCCGAAGTCCGTATCGACTTGCCCGTGGACGCGCACATCCCGGTCGCCTACGTCGCGAGCGAACGGCTGCGCCTCGAAGCGTACCGGGGCCTCGCCTCAGCCGAGGACCACGCACAGCTGGAAGCGAAGACCGCCGAGCTCGAAGACCGCTACGGACCTGTTCCGCCCGAGGTCGCGCGGCTGCGGGAAATAGCAGAGCTCAAGCTCCTCTGCCGCCGTCACGCGATCACAGAGGCAGCGGTGGCGGGACGGCGGTTGCGCCTTTCCCCGGTGTCGCTCCTCGATTCTCAGCAGGTCCGCCTCGCCCGCTTGTTCCCAGGCTCGCAATGGCGCGCCACCTCGGGGGTGCTCACGGTCCCGTTGCCTTCGTCCGGTTTCGGCGAAGCCGCGCCGGACGGCTCGGCGTTGATCGATTTCGTGCGCCGTGTGGTGCATGCGATCCACGCCCCGCCGCAGGCCCAGTCCCAAAGCGCGGGGGCTTCTGCTTCGCAGCGAGCTGTTCCCGCCGCAGGAGGAGCCCGATGACGGAGTTGCGCGAGTCCGAGCTGCGCACGCCGAGGCGTGCCGAGCCCGCAGACATGGCTGCCCGGCCGCAGCGCAGACGTTGGCTGTGGCCCGCCGCGCTCTGCGCCGGGCTCATCGTCGTCGTCGCGCTCGCGTATGTTTCTTCGACCAACGAGCCGCAATTGATCGAGGTGACTCCGCCGCCCGCGGGCGACGAGGTGCCGGATCTGTTCGGGCCGAATCCGAGAACCCCGACCGCGCAGCTGTTCGCCGCGTGGGCAGAGCCGATTTCCCGGCGCACCCGTATTCCCAAACGAGCGCTCATGGCGTACGCGAACGCGATTGTGCTCTCCCGGCAGAACGACCCTGGTTGCGGTATCGCTTGGACGACATTGGCGGGCATCGCGTCCAAAGAGAGCTCGAACGGCGCGCACGGCAACGCCGCCATCGCGCCGAACGGCGATGTGCGGCCGAGGATTCGCGGGCACGCGCTTGACGGGACCGACGGAACGCCCAAGATGGTGGACACCTATGAGCAGCCCAATCCGGACGGCGCCCCCGTCTACGTCCGGGCGAAAGGGCCGTTCCAGTTCATCCCGGAGACGTGGGACCGCAATAAGACCGACGGCAACGCGGACGGAGTCTACGATCCGGACAACATCGACGACGCCGCTGCCACAGCCGCCCACTATCTTTGCTCCCGAGGCGGGGACATGACCACCCCGCAGGGGTGGCGGGACGCGCTGAGGGCCTACAATGATTCGCCGGTGTATTTGCTCGACGTTCGAAAGCGCGCGGCTGTGTACGCCAACGGCATCGGCTTCTGATGGAGCCATCGCTCATAGAGCTCAGGACGTACAGCCTCGCCAACGGCGGCAGCGCCGTCGGCAGGCACGAGCATCGGGCGGTCTTTGTGCGCGGTGCCTTGCCGGGGGAGGCTGTGCGGGCGCGCGTCGTGCAGGACAAGGGCTCCTACTGGCACGCTGATCTTGTCGAAGTCCTGGAGGCTTCGCCGCATCGGCGGCCTTCGCTCTGCCCTATCACGGAGCAAGAGGATTCTGGGTGCTGCGATCTTGCTTTCCTCGACCCGCATGCCGCTCTGGAGCTCAAAGGGCGCGTGGTCGCAGAGCAGCTCGCCCGACTGGGCAAAGTCGCCTGGGAGGGCTGCGCCGAAGTTTTGGGCGAGCCCACCCGTTGGCGCACCAGAGTGCGCCTGGCCGTTGACCAGGCGGGCCGGGCCGGTTTTCACCGCTACCACAGCAAAGAGCTGGTCAGCGACCTCGCCTGCCCGCAGCCTGTGGCGGGCGCTTTGGACGGATTGCAGAAGCTGCGCTTGCCTGCGGGCGCGGAGGTCTTCGTGGTCGTGGACGACGAAGGGGCACGCCATGTGCAGCTCGCCGACCGCACACGCGGCAGACGCAACCTCGAAGGGCCAGGGATCGCGACGCAGCGTGTGGGCGAGCGGGTGTGGCGGGTGCCGGTGCAGGCCTTCTGGCAGCCGCATCGCGATGCGGCGCGGCGTTACACCGAACTCGTCGCCCAATGGGTCGGCGAGGCGCCGGGAGCTGTGGCGTGGGATCTGTACGGCGGCGCCGGGTTGTTCGCGGCTGTGCTCGCGCGGGCGGTCGGCCCGACGGGACGGGTGTTCACGGTGGATTCCGCTGGCGCGTCGAGCCGGGCGGCGGCGGCTTCGCTGAAAGACCTCCGCCATGTCGAAGTGCTCTCCGGTCCGACGGGGAAACTTTTGGCGGGCTTGCCCTCGGCCCAGGTGGCTGTCGTCGACCCGCCGCGTGCCGGAGCGGGCAGAGCTGTGATCGCAGCCCTCGCGCGGACGGAGCGCGTCATCCACATCGGCTGCGAAGCCGCCGCGTTCAGCCGCGATGTCGGGCTGTACGTCCAGCAGGGCTACGCGGTGCGCGAGATCCGGGTGTTCGACGCGTTCCCCCTGACGCACCATGTGGAATGCCTTGCGCTGCTGGAGCGCGTCAACGCCCCCTAAGGCGTTTGCTGAGGGGAGTGTTTCTCGTGATGTGTTCCCGAACCACGGCGACTCCGCCCCAGAACGAGAAGCCTTGGACTTCGATCTGCGGCTGTCCTGGCTCGCCGGGACCGCTTGCTTTGTCGCTGAATCCAGCCATGATCGCGCCGCCGCGCACCTGCAATCCGGCTTCGCTCGGCACGATGATTTTGACTCCGCCCATGATCGCCCAGACCCAGATGCGTGTCTGCGTCGCGTGGAAAACCGCATGGCGCAAGTCCACGAGCCCGCCGCCCCAGAAGACCACGATGTTGATTCGCGCTGGAACCGCCCATTCGCCCTGTCGGCGCAAACCGCCCAGCACAGCGAACAGGGTCGTTCGCCCTGGACCCCCGTCGCGGCCATGGGCGAAGCGCCACGTTCGCGGTCGGACCACCAGGTCGCGGGTGATAGCTTCGAGTTCGGCGTGCGTCTTCGCCGAATACACCGCTTTGGCCCGCTGGTCGAACTCGCCCACGTCCAGCTGTCCTGCGCTCATAGCTTGGCTGAGCAGCTCTGTCACGCGCTCTCGGTCCGTGTCGCCCGCCCGGTACGGGGGCGGGGGCGGTAAGAAGGGGGCGAAGAGCTCCGGGTTCGGCCCGCGCCGTTGGCCGCGTTCGGGTTGTTCGGCCGGATGCCGACTGCTCGCCATGCGCTCGAGCATACTGCGCTGTGATCTGGCCGCGCGCTGTGATCTGGCGGGCTTCGCAGGGCTTGAGCAGCTCCTCGGCCTCGCTGCGTCGCTTTGACGGATCGGGGCCAGCCTCAGCGGCCGTATCTGAGGAATTTTTTGAACATGGCTTTGCCCTTGCCGTAGGGGCGTTCCACATGCACGCCGCTCAGCACAGACAGCCCGTTGACAACCACCTTGGGCCGTCCGCTTTCCCCGGGCCCGCTCGCCTTGTGTTCGAATTCGCCCATGATCTCGAACCCTTCGACGCGAAGGTCGAGCTCATGCGGGACGATGACTTTCGTGCGCCCGAACAGCGACCAGACGTTGATCCGCGCCTCGGGGGAGACGAATGAGGCTTCGCGCAGATCGAGGAATCCGCCGCCGAAGAAGACGAAAACATTGAGCGTCTGGGGCACCACCCAGGCTCCTCGACGGCGGAACCCGCCGAACACTCCGAACAGCGTGACCAGCTTGGGGCCCGAACCGGGCACCACGGCCAAGGGGACTCCGAGCGTTTCGACGTTGAGGTCGCTGGTGACCGCTTCGAGTTCAGCATGTGTTTTCGCTGAGTACACCGCTTGCGCGCGCCGCTCGAATTCGCCGATGTCGATCTGGCCCGCGCCCACGGCCCTGCCGAGCAGCTGCGTCACCTGCTCTCGATCGGCGTCTGAGGCGCGGTACTTGGTCTCAGGCAGGGCGGCAGGCCACAACTGTTGACGGCTGGGCCGGTCCTCTGGCTGACTCCAACTGTCCGACATCGGACCAGGATAGCGCTCTCGGTCCAGCTCACGCCAGCCGATCCGCCCGCCCGTCCCGCACGCCGATCAGCGCGAGCGCGCCGAAGTGCGCGTGATGGTACGCGCCGCACCCTGGGAAAGCGAGCAGATCGCCCGCGCGGAGGTCGGCGGGCAGCGGGACGCGTGCGGCGTCTGCGGGGCCGTGGCTCTCCGCACGGGGCCGGGAGAGCAGGCGGGTGGGCACATCGGCCGCGAGAGAATGGCGGTTGACGACACGGACTTCGTCAAGGTCCGCCCCGGTGCAGGAGGGCGGGACCGCCCCGCTGATCGGCAACGGCCCGTCCACATGCGCACAAGGCTCCCCGCTTGTGCCGAAGTTTTTGGCGATGACTCGGACCAGGCGGGTTCCGGCCTGGCCCACGACACCTTGGCCTGGTTCGACGATGAGGCGGGGCAGTGGCTGCGCTGCTCTTTCGACAGCGAGGGCTTGTGCTGTCTCGACGGACACGCCGCCGCCCAGGTTCAGCTGTTGCGCCTCAAGCCCGTGCGCCGAGCGCATGTGCTCGAGGAAGTCGAGCAAAACGGCGAGCGCCTGCTCGTGCGAGCCAGAGCCGACGTGGCAGTGCAAGCCGACCACTCGCAAGTTCTTCTGCCGGTGAGCGCGCAGCCATGCCTCTTCTGCCAAGCTGGACAAGGGGAAGCCGAAGGCTTGTTCGAGCTCTTCGGACAAGCCGACCCGCAAAAGGATCTGTTGGGGCTTCTCGATGCGCGAGGCGAGCCAGGCGAGTTCGTCAAAGGTGTCGACGCTGATCCGTCCGACTCCGGCGGCGAGCGCAGCAGCGAGTTCTTCTCGGGTCTTGACTGCTCCGCCTGCGATGATCCGTGAGGCCGGAAAACCCCCTCGCAAGGCGACGGCGAGCTCGTCGGCGGACCCGACGTCGAGCGAAAGCCCCTCTTCGGCGAGCCAGCTGGCGATCGCCGGGGCGAGCAGGGCCCGGCTGGAATACGCGATCTCCCCGTTGGGAAGCGCGGCCTGGTACGCCGTGGCGTGGGCCCGGACCTCTGCCTCGTCCACGATGTCGCAGGCGGTGCCGAACTGATCCGCCAGGTCTGTCAGCGCGACACCGCCGACGAGAGGTCTGCCTTCCTCGTCGCAATGCAGCGTGGCGGGCCAGAGCCGGTGGTCGAAACGAGGCCGCGCGGCAGCCCGGAGCGAAGGGCAGAGCTCAAGCAAAGTCACGAGGACATTCCTACGCTGTCTCGAGGCGCTTGTGGGCCGTGTTGACGAGATATTGACAGAGTTTTGCCGAAAATTTCCGCCCGAATACGCGCCGACGCCTGTTGAGCAGGGGGAAAGCTTCGTCGGCCCTTCATTCTTCCGCGCCGCTCTTTCGCTCGCCGGTCTTTGCGCGGGCTGCTGCGGCAAAATCGAAGGAGCCCTCCCCGAACGGGGAGGGCTCCTTCGATTGTGCCGTGCTGCTCGGGCAGCGCCGACGCTACTTGTTGGTGAAGGGCAGCAACGCCATCTCGCGCGCGTTCTTGACCGCCGTGGCGACATCGCGCTGTTGGCGCGGGGTCAGGCCGGTCACTCGCCTGGAGCGGATCTTGCCGCGCTCGGAGATGAAGGTGCGCAACAGGTTCGTGTCCTTGTAGTCCACCTGCTCCACGCCTTGCGCTTTCAGCGGATTCTTCTTGGGCTTCCGGATCTCGGCGACACGGAGCTTCTTCACAGGAGGCTTGCGGGCCATGGTGTGCTTACTCGTTTCTTCGTTCGTTATCGGGCAGGTGTGGATTACCAGCTGGACTTGTGGACGCCGGGCAGCTCGCCTCGGTGCGCCAGCTCCCGCATGCGCACACGGGAGAGCCCGAACTTGCGCAGGTAAGCGCGCGGGCGACCGTCGGAGGCGTCGCGGTTGCGCAGCCGGACCGGGCTCGCGTCGCGGGGAAGCTTGCGCAACGCGGCCTGGGCTTCGTCGCGGGCCTCGTCGGTGCTCTGCGGGTTGCGCAGGATCGCTTTGATCTCGGCGCGGCGCTCGGCGTAACGCGCGACGATCTCGGCGCGCTTGTCATTCTTGACGATTTTGGCTCTGCTCGCCATGTGCGCTCAGCGCTCCTCTCGAAACTCGACGTGTTTGCGGGCAACCGGGTCGTACTTCTTGAGCACGATCCGGTCGGGGTCGTTCCGCCGGTTCTTCCGGGTCACGTAGGTGTACCCGGTGCCTGCGGTCGACTTCAGCTTGATGATCGGACGGACCTCGTTCTTCGCCATGGTGTTGTCTCCCTAAATCCTTCGTTCCCGGCCCTAGACCTTGACGCCTTTGGCGCGCAGCTCGGCGACCACGGCCTCGATGCCCTTGCGGTCAATGGTCTTGATCCCTTTGGTGGACACGTTGAGGGTGATCGTCCTGCCCTCGCTGGGCAGGAAGTACCGGCGACGCTGGATGTTGGGGTTCCACCGGCGGTTGGTCCGACGATGGGAGTGCGACACCGCCATACCGAATCCCGGCTGGCGACCAGTGACCTGGCAATGTGCGGACATGTGTCAGTGCTCCTTCAAGTTCAAGCTCGTGTCGACGGGGTGATCGCCGTGGCATATCATTTCGCCTGTTCAGGACATCCCCAACCTCCGGCTGAGGGCATGTCTCAGCTCGGTTTCGTGAATGTGCTTGCAGTACTGTACCCTGTAACGGCAGGCGAGGGCAATTCCGCCGGTTCCGGACCCCTCCCCGGCAGGGTTCACGAACCGCGGAAGGCTCCCGCCAACAGCATGAACGCGCTCTTGACGGCGCGCGACACGCGACAGAACGAAACAAACCGAACGAAGCAAGAAACCCGAGAAGCGAAGAGGATCCGAACAGATGGCTGTCCCCAAGCGGCGCAAGTCGCGCTCCAACACCCGTGCCCGCCGCTCCCAGTGGAAGGCCGCCGCTGTGGACCTGGTGACGGTCCGCGTGGCAGGTCAGGACGTCCGCGTCCCGCGCCGCCTGGTCAAGGCTGTGCACTTGGGGTACGTGGAGGTCTAAACCTCCAGCTCCGCAGCGCGGTCGCTTCCCAAGCCGCCGTCGTTTCTTAACTTTGTCTCAGCTCAGATAGGCACACTGTCGATCATGGACATCCTTGTTGTCGATGACGACCGTGCCGTGCGCGACTCTTTGCGCCGTTCGTTGTTGTTCAACGGTTACGCGGTGCGGACGGCGGAGAACGGCGCCGAGGCTTTGTCACAGGTTTTGGAGTGCCGCCCCGACGCCATGGTGCTCGATGTGATGATGCCGGGCCTTGACGGGCTTGAAGTGTGCCGTCGGCTCCGCAGCGCCGGCGACGACTTGCCGATCCTGGTGCTCACCGCGCGCGACACGGTCTCCGAGCGGGTCGCCGGGCTCGACGCCGGCGCGGACGACTACCTGCCGAAGCCTTTCGCCCTCGAAGAGCTCCTCGCCAGGGTGCGGGCGCTGCTCCGCCGGCGCACTCCCCAAGCGGAGCCCGGCGCTGAGACATTGGCCTTCCTCGACCTCAGCCTGGACCCCGCAACGCGCGACGTGCGCAGGGGAGACCGCGAGATCAGCTTGACCCGGACCGAGTTCGCCCTGCTGGAAATGCTCATGGAGAATCCGAGACGAGTGCTCACGCGCACCCGGCTGCTCGAAGAAGTCTGGGGATACGACTTTCCGACCTCGGGCAACGCGCTTGAGGTGTACATCGGCTACCTCCGCAGGAAAACAGAGGCCGATGGCGAGAACAGGCTCATCCACACCGTTCGAGGCGTTGGCTACGTCTTGCGCGAGACTCCTCCGTAAACCCGCATGACCGCTCCTTGGCGCACGCGCAAGATCACTCTGCGGGCGAGGCTCGCGATCATGTCGGCCTCGTTGGTCGCCGCCGCCGTGGTGGTGCTGACAGTCACCGCGTACCTGGTGGTGAGCCGTGCCCTGTACGACAATGTGGACGAGCAGCTGCGAGCTCGCGAGGCGCTCATGATCGGCTCGGTCGACCAAACTCGCGCGGTCCTGGAATCGGCGGAGGCTCCGATCGTGGGGGATGAGACGTTCAATGTGATGCTTGTCCGCGAGGACGGGCAGGCGTTCGAGTTCGGCCAAGTCCCGTTCGGCTCCACCGAGCGCGAGGTGGCCCATGGGCTGCGGGACGAATCGTTGCGGACGCTGCGGGGACAGCGAGTGCTCGCGCGCAGGCTGCCCCAGGGCGAGACGCTCATTCTGGCTCGCCCGCTCGCCCCTATCGACCAGCTGACCGACCGATTGGCCTGGATCTCGGTGCTGGTCGGGTTGTGCGGCGTGGTCGTCGCAGCCGTGATGGGGCTCGCTGTGGCGGCGACGGGCCTCGCCCCAGTGGGACGGCTCACCGCCGCAGCCGAACGGATCGCGCGGACCAACGACCTCACGCCGATTCCCGTCAGCGGGCACGACGAGCTCGCCAGGCTGACCGAGAGTTTCAATGCCATGCTCCGAGCGCTCGCCGATTCGAGATTCCGGCAAAAGCGCCTGGTCGAAGACGCCGGTCATGAGTTGCGCACGCCGCTCACCTCGCTGCGGACTAATCTGGAGCTGCTCATCGCGGCTTCTCAAGAAGGGGCAGCGCACATGCCGGAGAAGGATATGGCTGACTTGCGGGCCGATGTGCTCGCCCAAATCGAAGAGTTCTCCACCTTGGTGACGGATTTGGTGGACCTGGCGCGAGAGGACGCGCCCGATCCGGCCGACGGCCAGGTGGAATTGAGCGAGGTCGTCGACAATTGCGTTGAGCGTGTCCGCCGCAGGCGGGCAGACGTCGAGTTCGTCGTGGAGCTTTCCCACTGGTTTGTGCGGGGCGATCCGGCGAGCCTGGCCCGCGGCGTGCTCAATGTGCTCGACAACGCTGCGAAATGGAGTCCGCCCGGAGGTCGGGTCCAGGTGAGGTTGGGCGAAGTCTCGCCAGGGCTTGCCGAACTGTCCGTCGCGGACGAGGGCCCTGGCATACCGGAGCAGGACAGGGTGCTCGTGTTCGAGCGCTTCTACAGGGCGACTGCGGCCCGGTCCATGCCTGGTTCCGGGTTGGGGCTCGCGATCGTCAAGCAGGTCATGGTCCGCCACGGCGGGACGGTGTCGGCGGAATCTTCGCCGGGGGGCGGGGCGTTGGTCCGAATGTTCTTCCCCGGCGCCCGAACGACGGTGGTCCCCGACGCTTCGCCAGGTCACGAACAGGTCTAAGAAGATCGCCCCCACGTTGAAACTGCTGGCCAACTTCTCAGGATCTGGCTACTCTTGTTCTTAGCCGACGCTCAGCCTGGGCCTTCATGATTGCAGGCAAAGCCAGTGCAGCAACCGACACGAGACGAGTGAAGATGAGCGAAGACCCGAACGCCGCCGATGTCCGGCCAGGCCAGAACGGGCCGCAGACCCAGGGCGGCCCGCAGGACTTGGACGCGACGGCTCCGCTGCCCCAGCAGGCCTGCGCGCCACAGCACGCCCAGGGCCCGGCGGAGCATTGGATGTGGTCGCGGCAGGGTCAGCCGGGGCCAGCCCCGCAGGATCATGGCCAGCAACAACAGCAGCACATGCCGGGTTTCACCCCATGGCATGCGCCAGCTCCTGGCGCCGAGCCCGCTTCGTTCCACCGCGTTCCGGCCAAAGAACGGGGCGGCTCCGGTCGCGCGTTGGGGTTGACCGCCTTGGTCGCGGTCTTCGCTTCCGGGGTGGGGGCTGTTGGCGGCGCCGGCCTTGTGTACGCGCTCGACCATCGGGCCGCCGCGCACTCCGCGCTGGCCAATGGGGCGGACGGCGGGCCTTTTGGCAGCAAGGGCGTTCCTGCCGCTGTCGACGGTCGTCCCATGTCCGTGGCCGAAGTGGCCGCGTTGGTCCAGCCCGAGGTCGTCCAGATCGAAGTGAACGTGCCCGACGGGCACATCACCGGCTCCGGAGTGATCCTCAGCGCGGACGGCAAAATCCTCACGAACAACCATGTCGTCTCGGAGGCTGCTTCTGGCGGCGCGGTCATGCAGGTGCATCTGCACGATGGCGCCACTTTGCCCGCCTCTGTGGTTGCCACCGACCCGGACACGGACCTGGCGGTCATCCAGGCGAAGGGGAGGACAGATCTTCCGGTCGCAAAGCTCGGCTCCTCGGCCGATCTCACCGTCGGGCAGGACGTGGTGGCCATTGGTTCCCCGATGGGGTTGGAGGGGACCGTGACCCGAGGCATTGTGAGCGCGTTGCGGCGCCCAGTGGCGGCTGGCGGCGAGGATGGCGGCGCGAAAACGAGCGCTCTGGAGGCGATTCAGACGGACGCGTCGATCAATCCCGGCAACTCCGGCGGCGCATTGGTGAACATGCAGGGGCAAGTGGTCGGGATCAACTTCATGATCTACACCCTTGGCAGCGACCGCCAGGGCCAGTCCGGATCGATCGGACTCGGGTTCGCCATTCCGATCGATTTGGCGAAGCATGTCGCCGACCAGCTCATCCAGAACGGCAAGGCGACGCACGCCTCGCTGGGCGTGACTGTGCGCGGAACCGATCCTTCGGCCTCGGTCCGCGGGGTCAGCGTGCTGAGCGTCAACTCCGGCAGCGGGGCAGAGGCGGCTGGGATTTCTGTCGGCTCGGTGATCACGAAGGTCGACGGCCGTCCGATCGACGGCACCGTGGGTTTGGTCGCAGTGGTCCGAGGGCACAGTCCTGGGGAGAAGATCAGAGTCACGTACATCGACGGCGCTTCCGACGGCGCCGAGCGCACTGTGCCGGTCACGCTCGGCATGGCGTGATGCCGCACAGCCCGAAGACCACGGTGTCGGAGCTGTCGGCTACGGTGTCAACCGTGGTGCATGTGTCAAAGGCGATAGGCCGGGCGTTAGTCGTGGTGGTGGACGATCAGGCTGCGGCTGGCCATCCGGGCGATATGCTCGGCGCGTTGGTGAAGGAGCTCTTGGACGAGGGCGGTTTCCATGTCGACGCGATTGTCGTGGTGCCTGCCGACATGGCGAACATCCGCAATGCCCTCAACACGGCGGTGATCGGTGGTGTGGACCTTGTGGTTTCGGTCGGGGGCGTCGGTGTGTCCGACCGGGACGTGACACCGGAGGCCACGCTTGAACTTCTCGATTTGCAGTTGCCGGGCATCGAGCAGGCGCTGCGAGCGTCGGGGCTTTCGGCCGGGTCGGTGGAGGCTGGTATATCCCGCGGCGTCGCTGGGGTGTCGGGGAGCACGCTCGTGGTGAACCTCGCGGGGACTCGGGCCGCCATTCGAGACGGGATGGCCACGTTGATCCCCTTGGCTGCCAATGTGATCCACCAACTTTCCGTGTTGGAAGATTGAACTCTTGGTGAATATTTGCATTCATACGAGGGAACTCGTGATTGTTACACGGATTCCTTCTTTATTTCTAAAATGTTAACCACCCGCAAAACGCTTCTTTTTGTGACTTGGAACTATGCATTGGGACACTCTGATTTTTTGGAGTGCTTCAAATTACCCTAAATGGCCCTGTTGCGCTTTACGATGCTTGGCGAGGTGTGCGACGATTTGTGGGCTAGATCGACGATGCTCTAGCGCGGGCGAACCTCGGTCGACCGAGGTTCGCCTTGTTCCTGTCACATGTGCGGCCAGCCCTCGTGGCTGCGACGTGAGCGGCATGCGCGGCCTCTCCGCTTTGCTCCTGAGAAAAAATCTTTGGAGCAAGTCGCGACATACGGATCACGGTTTGATAACGTACTGGCATGGGCTGGAATAAAGCCGACACGAGGAGCGCGGCCAAGCGCCAAACCAACAGGAGGCCGAACTGTCCACCCACCAGTCCCACTCGAGGAGAATCAGGTCTATGAAAGCTCTCGGACGCGTCCG
>JGI2924J29684_1078467_pt1 | contig 53666 bp, 48 predicted proteins | sample BenlonsequencITS_FD_29684 | JGI IMG/M metagenome (IMG submission 29684) | reverse complement strand
TCGTCATACGTGCAATGAAAGCACATTGAGATCACTTCACTCCGTTCGTGATGACGGATTATTTATTTATGAGACAGCCTCAACTTAATTCAGCCCAATGGAGCCTATTGGGCTAGAATGGTGGGAACAAGCACTCCTTACGGCTAGTAAGGCCAATTAAGAATAATACCGTTAAAAATACTTGGTGGAAGGGTGAGCTGGGCTTTCCGTCTGTGGCGGGAATGGGTTTGGGCATATCACCCCAAGGCCTTCAGCCTTTGGCTTCTGGTGGTGGTTAGGGACAAAAAAACAGCTTGAAGAAACCTTCCGGCTTAGAAACGAAAATGGGGGTGATCTCTTTAAAAGCGTTAGCCTTGGTCATATAACCGCCACCTTCTTACTATTTCCTCACTTTTAGTTACCTTTGCAGGATATGGATACGATAAAAGAATTAGGCAATATTTCGACATTGCCTATTACCCGGTTTACGGCAAATGGAGCCTATTTGAATTTGTCCAATGGTACTGAAGTATTATTGCCGAAGGGCTATCTCTTGGGGGATGAAAAAGAAGGAGAAGAAGTGGCGGTGTTTGTCTATACGGACAGTGAAGACCGGCTGGTGGCCATCACCGACCGCCCTGTAGCGTTGGTAGATGAATTTGCCGTAATGGAGGTGAAAGAGGTGACCAAATTTGGGGCCTTTATGGATTGGGGATTGCCAAAGGATCTTTTTGTACCAATGTCTGAAATGGGCAAGCCCATGAAGGAAGGGGAGCAGCACTTGGTGATGATCTGTGTGGACTTTAAGACCAACAGGCTAATCGGCGTGTCCAAATACCAAGATTTTATGCTCACGGATACCACGATCTTCGAGGAAGGCCAAGAAGTGGATGGATTGGTGTTCGAATCCACGGATTTGGGCTATAAAGTCCTGATTAATCAGCATTATGAAGGCCTGCTCTATGAGAATGAAACCTTTAAGGATATTGCAGTGGGTGACAACATAAAGGCTTATATCAAGAAGCGCAGGGATGACGGTAAATTGGATTTGCAGCTAACGCCCATTGGCCGGCAAAAATATGAAGAAGGGGCAGAAAAAATCTTAAACCTTTTAAAAGTTAAGCGTTTTTTGCCCCTTCATGATAAATCATCCCCCGAAGAAATCAAAAAGACTTTAGGGATGAGTAAAAAGCACTTTAAACAATCCATTGGTCAACTTTATAAAAGTAGGAAAATTGAAATCAAAACGGATGGCATTGCACTAGTGGATTAATTTAGCTTGAATATTTCCCCTGGTTTGGTGCACAGCACAGCCTTTTCCCGTTTGATCGCGATGGGAGCCTTGAGCAGGTAAGGGTGTTTTGCCAAAATGTGGAGCCAGCTTTCATCATCCCACGTTTTGCCCGCAATTTGACGCTGGTATTCAGGGTGGGCCCGATTCAAGAGATCCTTTGGGCGTAGGTGCAACTTGTCCAAGATCGTCCGCCAGCCAGTCGTAGTAATGTGTTCTTTCTCAATATTGATCTCATTGACATATCGAGAAACCGATCGCGCATATGCCCTTGCTTGCTTATCGATTGAATGCGAGGGAATGTAATAGAAGAACAATTCATTAGGATGCATTTTCATGTCGAAACTGGTTTGGATACTTATAAAAATACGAAAAATATTGTAATATCCAAACAATTTATTGTGAAATTTACCAGTGATGGTTGAAAATATGGTCTATTGACTTGTTAAGACGGTGGGGCCGTCCGTTAATGGCATCACAGCTTTACCCAAGGTAAGTATCCAGTTTGACTGTACGCATTCCTGATAATCCTAAACAAAAAGGTATGGACCTGGAACATTTTAAACAAAAATCCCTTTCGGAATATAACCACCACAAGAAGCTTCGGGCACGACTGCGGAAAATCAAACCGAAGCTGCTTGATGAACGATTTGCAGCGGCTCATGAGGAGCAGTTTGAAAGGATCGATTGTTTGGACTGTGCCAATTGCTGTAAGACCACTAGTCCTATTTTTCTGCAAATAGACATTGACCGACTGGCCAAAAAGCTAAGAATGAAATCTTCTGAGTTTATTGATGCCTATCTGCATCGGGATGAGGAAGGGGATTTTGTGCTCAATAGTGCGCCATGCCCTTTTCTTGGGGATGACAACAAGTGTTTTGTGTATGAATCACGGCCCAAGGCATGTCGGGAATATCCGCACACCAATCGTAAAAATATGCATGGGATCCTTGGCTTGACCTTGAAAAACACCTTGGTCTGTCCTGCCGTTCATGAAATCTTTCAAGTCTTTTCCAAAGAATTTAGGAAGTAAGCTGATCTGTTTACTATTTTAGAATCCAAAACCTATTAAACCGTAAACCATGAATAATCAAAACGAGCACTTTTTGGGTGTAGACGTCGGTGGAACCCACCTAAAAATTGGTAAAGTAAGCCAGCAAGGAGAAATTGTGTCATTTGATAAAGAAGATACCAGTCATTACAAGGAAGACCCCAAAGGTTTCAATACTTGTTTTGTGGATGTCATTGGGAAATACCTATCAAAATACCCCGATATCAATAAAGTAGGCATTGGCCTGCCGGGCTTGATCAACAAGGAGCGGACGACCACTTTGGAGATACCGGCCATTCCTGAATTGAATGGCTTTGACCTGAAGGGGGCGCTGTTGGAAAAATATCCCGAGAAGAGTTTCTTTCTGGAAAATGATGCCAGTGCTGCGGCCATGGGGGAGTATAAATTTGCGTCTTCCAGGCCATCTGCCAATTTCCTGTTTATCACCATGGGAACAGGCATTGGTAGTGCCGCGGTAGTGGAAGGGGCGATTTTTAAAGGAGCCCGTGGCAATGCCATGGAGATGGGGCATATGCTCTCCCGCGGCAATGCACGCTTAGAAACCATCATCGGCAGGAAAGGCATCTTGAGTATCATGAAAAGGATGATCGATGCCTATCCTGAAAAAGCAGGGGTGTTACTGGAAAAGGAATTAGGGACCCACTTATTGGTAGATACAGCTAAGGAGGGAAATGAAGTTTCATTGATGACTTTCGAGGAAGTGGGGGACATCCTTGGCGAGGCCATCGTTTCCACGATCCGTGTTTTAGACATTAATGAAGTTTATTTCGGAGGAGGAATATCTGCAGGATTGGAGTTTATGATGCCTTCCCTGGAAAAGACCGTAAGGCAATACCTGACCCATTATTACACCGATGACCTCCAGTTGAAAAAGGCAACATTGGGCAATAATGCCGGTACCCAAGGTGCGGCGGCATTGTGCTTTTAGTTTGGGATTATGCCTTCAAGAGGGCATTTACTAAAAATGTATGAACCGATCCGCAAGGTATATTGCCTCGGTGTGAAAAAATGATGCTTAAGGATTAAGGGTTGTAATCGTTACTTCACTGACCTTATTTATGGCATTCAAACGGAAAAGGGCCTTTAGGGGCTCTTTTTCTTTGTCATGATTTTCACATTCACTGGATGGTTCCAAAAAATAAAAGAAAAAGCTCTGACTCTTATTCAGCAATTCCACCCTATCAGGCCGTCCAAAAGTGACAATTAGCTCTTGATTGGTTGCGCCGAGAAACGTATTTTTCAGGGATTCCAGCTCTTCCAAGTCTTGGATGCGAAGGCCTTTGCAGCCGTAGCGGTCATTTTTCCAATTTTCCATGTTGATCTTTCCAGTGTCCAATTTGGATACACAGCTGGTAAATGTACCGAATAACAGAACCAACAGAATGGAGGACAGCGTGCTTGACTTCATGGAAAGGATATTTGTTTACAATTCGGTGCCAAAGGTAGTCTAAGAAAAGGGGGGATACAAGTGTGGCAACCACTGGCAATCGGCGAGGGTAGGCCAGAAAGTGAAGAACAAGCGAGAAATCAACTTAAAAATGGCAGCTTTTTAAGGAAGATCAGGTGTCATAAAAGTGTAAGGTGCCGCTGAATTTGGCGCAAGGAGGACAAATTTCCCTTATCTTTCAAATATTACTTACTGTCAGCAGATTAGACCTTTTCAATGGATTTACTCCTTTTACAAAGGGAAATCTAATACATTAGAAACAGGCATTCTATCATCTTAACCCTTATATTAGCAGTTTAAAACACGCATATATGAATCATAGATTTGCTAAAGCATTCCACGTAGTTTCCGTATTGGCTTTTATCGTCATCTTCATGTACATTTATTCGGGTTTGCCAGAAATGGTGGGGTTTGAGTTGAATGAAGAAGGGTTTGCCCATGGGGTGATGAACAAGAATATATTTTTCTACATCATGATCGGTATTTTTTTGGTGTTGAATATCCTTTTGGTGACGCCGGCAAAACTCATCGAGAGTGGTGCCAGTCCTAATATTAAGCGGTTATTTGCCAAAGGAGACCCTTTCAGGGACAAGATGCTGACCTGGATTTATTCTTTTGTGGGCATTATCAATGTGTCCATTATCGTAGTGGCAGTGTACATTTTCCAATTGAATGGCGTGATAGAAGAGACAGGACGTCCATCAGGATTTGGATTATATGTTTTGCCTGTTTTATTTGTGATTTGGATGGTCCTTTTATTTGTGTTGTTGACCAAAAAAATGAGAACTGTCCAGTCCGGCAAATAAGCACCAAGTGAATAAAGTAGCGCAGAAAATTTAAATGACACATGGCAGAAAAGAACGTACAATATACCGAAGACAGTATTCGATCACTCGACTGGAAAGAACATATCCGCCTGCGGCCAGGGATGTACATCGGGAAGCTTGGAGATGGCAGTGCCCAGGATGATGGGATTTATGTGCTGGTCAAAGAGATTTTGGATAACAGTATCGATGAGCATATGATGGGCCATGGCCGTACCATCGATATCAAGATCAGTGAACACAAAGTGGAAATTCGGGATTATGGACGCGGCATTCCCTTGGGCAAGGTGGTCGACTGTGTTTCCAAGATCAATACTGGAGGTAAGTACGATTCAGGAGCTTTCCAAAAATCGGTTGGCCTAAACGGAGTGGGTACCAAAGCGGTAAATGCACTCTCGCAGTACTTCAAGGTACAATCCTACCGCGATGGGGAGACGAAAATCGCTGAGTTCGAGAAAGGGGAGCTCATAGAAGACCGGCCAGTGGAAAAAAGTTCGGACCGAAATGGTACCAAGATCGTTTTTAGTCCGGATGCCACCGTGTTTAAGAATTATCATTTTATTCCGGAGTACCTAGAAAACCAAATTTGGAATTATGCCTTTTTGAACTCTGGGTTGACGATCAATTTTAACGGAAAAAAATACTTTTCCGATAAAGGCCTCCATGATCTGCTGGACAGAAAGGTAGATGATGATAGCAAGCGGTACCCGATCATTCACCTAAAAGGCAATGACATAGAGATGGCCCTTACCCATACCAATCAGTATGGAGAGGAGTACCACTCCTTTGTAAACGGCCAATATACCACCCAAGGGGGGACGCATTTGGCCGCTTTTAGAGAGGCAATTGTAAAAGCGGTAAGGGAGTTTTTCAAGAAAGACTATGATGCCGCTGATATTCGCCAGAGCATCGCCGCAGCCATCGCCGTAAGGGTGCAGGAGCCGGTGTTCGAGTCGCAAACCAAGACCAAATTGGGCTCGCACAGTGTGGGGCCTGACGGACCGACCTTACGGACTTTCGTGAATGATTTTGTAAAAACAGAGCTGGACAATTACCTCCATAAGAATCAAGAGACAGCCAATGCCCTGCTCAAGCGAATCCTGCAATCTGAAAGGGAGCGAAAGGAAATTTCCGGCATCAAAAAACTGGCCAATGAAAGGGCCAAAAAGGCCAATTTGCACAACAGGAAGCTGAGGGATTGTCGCGTGCATTATGATGATGTCAAGGCCAATGAGGAAAAGAAGAACGATACCATGCTGTTTATCACCGAAGGGGACTCAGCATCAGGATCCATTACCAAATCCAGGGACGTGCAGACCCAGGCCGTATTTTCCCTCAGGGGCAAGCCGCTAAATTGCTTTGGCATGACCAAAAAGGTGGTGTATGAAAATGAAGAATTTAACCTGCTGCAGCATGCGCTGAACATTGAAGACGGGGTAGATGGCTTACGGTACCGTAAGATTGTCATTGCCACCGATGCCGATGTGGACGGCATGCACATCAGGCTACTGATCATGACTTATTTCTTGCAGTTTTTCCCTGAGTTGGTTAAAAATGGCCACTTATACATTTTGGATACACCGCTGTTTAGGGTGAGAAACAAGAAAGAAACCATTTATTGTTATTCAGAAGATGAGAAGCGAAAGGCCATTGCCAAGCTCGGAAATAAACCGGAAATCACCCGATTCAAAGGGCTTGGGGAGATTTCTCCAGAGGAATTTGGTGGTTTTATCGGTGAAGATATCCGATTGGAACCGATCATCCTGAACAAGGAAACCAAGATAGCCGATCTGCTGACGTTCTTTATGGGTAAAAATACTCCAAACAGGCAGAGCTTTATCATTGATAACTTGAAAGTCGAAAAAGACATTGTGGAGGAGAAAGATGGAGGCGTGAAGGCCGACACCGAAGAAACGGAAGCAGCATGATCAGTATGAAGAATCAAGGACAAGGAATGAATAAGGTTGAATTTAGCATGACGAATTGGGAATGTATAGTCGGATATGAAAGGCCTATTGCGCATAGCTGGCGTATCCTCTAAGGCCGGCAATCTTCCAAGTTTACAGTTTTCCAATTAATGTACCCCGAATATGAGTGACATAGAAAATAACGGTCAGGGCGAAAACGGAGATGCTTTGCATGATTCCGTACCGGTGACCGGCATGTATCAAGAGTGGTTTTTAGATTATGCATCTTATGTGATTTTGGAACGGGCCGTTCCTGCCATTGAAGATGGATTTAAGCCGGTGCAGCGGCGGATTTTGCATGCGATGAAGGAAATGGATGATGGGCGGTTTAACAAGGTGGCCAACATCATTGGACAGACCATGCAATATCACCCACACGGTGATGCTTCCATCAGTGATGCCATTGTGAACTTGGGCCAAAAAGACCTGCTTATCGAGACACAGGGAAACTGGGGCGACATCCGTACCGGTGATGGAGCTGCAGCCGCCCGATACATCGAAGCACGTCTGTCCAAATTTGCCCTGGAAGTGGTCTTTAATCCACAAACGACGGATTGGCAAGTTTCCTATGATGGCAGGAAGCGAGAACCAGTGACCTTGCCGGTGAAGTTCCCTTTGCTATTGGCACAGGGGGTGGAAGGGATTGCCGTTGGGCTTTCTACCAAAATCCTTCCCCATAATTTCTGTGAGCTGATCAATGCCTCTGTCGATGTGCTGAAAGGTAAAAAAGCCAATATTGTCCCGGACTTTCCTACGGGGGGACTGGCGGATTTTTCTGAGTACAATGAAGGCCTCAGAGGAGGAAAGATCAAAGTTCGCGCGAGGATCGAAGAAGGGGATGGGAAGAGCCTTCTGATCAAGGATATCCCTTTTGGTACTACTACGACCTCTTTGATCGATTCCATCATCAAGGCCAATGACAAGGGTAAGATCAAGATCAAAAAAGTGGTGGACAATACGGCCAAGGATGTGGAGATTCAGGTGTTTTTGGCACCCGGCCAATCACCGGATATGACCATTGATGCGCTTTATGCTTTTACGGATTGTGAACAGTCCATCTCTCCAAATGCCTGCGTGATCATCGATGATAAGCCGGTGTTTATGGGGGTGAATGACATCCTCGCTTATAATACCACACAGACCAAAGCGCTCCTCAAAAGGGAACTGGAGATTCGCAAAGGGGAATTGATGGAGAAATTGCTTTTCTCTTCGTTGGAAAAAATATTCATCGAAAACCGGATTTACCGGGACATTGAGGAGTGTGAAACCTGGGAAGATGTGATCGACACCATCGATAAAGGCCTGGATCCCCATAAACCGGACTTTTACCGTGAGATCACTAAAGACGATATCATCCGGCTGACCGAGATCAAGATCAAAAGAATCTCGAGATTTGACAGTTTCAAGGCGGATGAATTGATGCGTAAATTGGAGGATGAACTCAAGGAAGTGGAATACAACCTGGAGCATCTTACGGAATTTGCCATCGATTATTATAAAAACCTCCTAAAGAAATATGGTAAGGGCAGGGAGCGAAAAACTGAAATACGCAATTTTGAAACCATTCAAGCTACTGTCGTAGCGGCCAATAATGCCAAATTGTACGTCAACCGAAAAGATGGCTTTATCGGACTTGGCCTGAAGAAGGATGAATTTGTTTGCGATTGTTCCGACCTTGATGATATCATTGCTTTTAAGAAGGACGGTACCTGTGTGGTGACCAAAATCCAAGACAAGGTCTTTGTAGGGAAAGATATCATTCATGTGGGCGTTTTCCGAAAGGGAGATGAGCGCATGGTTTATAATATGATTTACTTGGATGGCGCTTCTGGCCGTACCATGGTGAAGCGATTCCAAATCCTCAGTGTCACCCGGGACAGGGAATATGTATTGACCAAGGGTACCAAGGGTTCGAAGGTCCTGTATTTTACTGCCAATCCAAATGGAGAAGCCGAAATCGTGACCGTTTACCTTACGCAAGGAAGCAAAGCAAGGGTAAAAGTATTTGACTTTGACTTTAAGGAACTGGATATCAAAGGACGTGGGGCCGGCGGAAATATCCTGACCAAATATCCCGTTCGAAAGATCCAGTTGAAAATGGAAGGGGGGTCTACCCTCGGAGGGTTGGATGTGTTTTATGATGAAGCGGTGGGCAGATTGAATACAGATGAGCGGGGCCGGTTGATCGGCAATTTCCTAGGAGATGACAAGGTCATTGCATTTTACAAAGACGGCAGTTATGAGTTGACCTCTTATGAGCTGACCAATCGCTACGATCCGAATACCCTTATGCTGATCGAGAAATTTGATCCACAGGCCGTCATTTCCTGTGTCTATTACGACGGAGCCAGCAAAAATCACTATGTCAAGCGGTTCAATATCGAGACCAGTACAATGGGGAAGAAGTTTACTTTTATCTCCGACCACAGAAGGTCTACCTTAGAAATCGTGTCTACTGATAAACAGCCTCAGGTAGCTGTTACCCTTAAGAAAGGCCAGGAAACGGAAAAAGTGGAATACGACCTGGACATGCTGATAGATGTCAAGGGTTGGAAATCCGTGGGGAATAAGCTCAGTGCCCATACGGTAAAGAGCATCAAGCTGCTTGAACCCGTAAAAAAGGAAACAGGCACCAAAGAAGAAAATGGAAATAAAGATGATTTGGAAGTCGGCTCGACCATCGACCTGAATGTAAAGAAGGATGATGATGATGACGACAAGGATCAGCTAGGATTGTTTAAAAATGGAAAATAGTTCAAAGGATCCCGACCTTTTAGCTTATCTGTCCCAATACGTAACCGACCATAAAAAAGCCAGGATGGAAGAGATCCTGGCTTTAAGGTCCCGGTTTTTCACCTTGGTGCTAGAGGATATTTATAAGCCCCATAATGCCAGTGCGGTGATCAGGACATGTGATTGCTTTGGGATTCAGGATATCCATATCATTGAAAAGGCCAATTCCTATGATGTCAACCCCTATGTCACCAGGGGCGCGGCCCAATGGGTGGATATTTACAAGTACCAAGAAACCCCGCACGTATCGGCCGTGGATGTTTGTTTTGAGGAATTGAGGGAAAAGGGCTATCGGATTTTGGCCACTTCTCCGCATGGGGAAAGTATTCCGCTGCATGCACTCGAGGCAGATCAAAAAACGGCCTTGGTCTTTGGAAATGAACATGAAGGGGTAAGCCAAGAGGTCATCGAAAAGAGCGATGGTGTGGTCCACATTCCCATGACAGGCTTTACAGAGAGCTTCAATATTTCGGTCAGTGCTTCCATATGTCTGTATGATTTGCAGCAAAAGATCATCCGTTCCCGACCAGAGATATACTACTTAAGGGAAGAAGAAAAGGAAGAAATCCGTTTCAGGTGGTACAAAAGTGTCATCAAAAACGTGGAAGCACATATTCGGAGTTTTTATAATTCTCATACATAAGTGAAGAAGCGTCCACGCTTCATTTCTCGAAACTATTTTTTAAAGCTATTAATTTAAATTAAATCTAAATAAAGTTGCTTTGGGTGGTTCCTGCTTCTATATTTGCTGTATAGTGAAGTTAGAAGTTGACTGACCATGATCACATTAGCAACATTAATCATCTTTCTGGGCTTTTATACATTGTATAATACTTCCAAAAAGGCACCACTCCTCCTGTCCAACCACTTGGAAAAATGGGCTCATTCTCACCCGGGGCCAGCCAAGGCCATTGGACTGCTGTTATTATCACTGGGCATGTTGATAGCCATGTTTGATAGTGGTGTAGGAGCGGGGATGTTTACCTTCTTAGTTATTTTGATGACGGTTGCGAGTCTCGTAGTGGTGGTCACCCCCCTAAAATTTGTAGGCTACAGAAGCCTTCTTGTTCTATTTGCCATTTCCTTAATGTTAGAATTCCTCTGATATGCCAGCGAATAAAAAACACCTGACTACATCAAAAAGACAACGATTTGCCAAAATCACTGCGGGTTTCTTAGGAGGATATGCAGTGACCGTATCGCTTTTTATGGCTATTGGGTTTTGGGTAGATCATATTAATGTGCTGATGACCTTAAGATTTGGAGGATTTATGCTCTGGGCGACCTTGTTTTTAGTGGCCTTCCTTTTTAGGGATGGCTGGAAAGCATGGGGCGTTTATTTGCTGTGCACATTGGTGTTTTCAGGCCTGATCTATATCGGTAAAATTTATAACCCAATTGTCTGATCATGAGCAACAGGATTTACAATGTGCTTTTCCATACCCATACCGTTAGTGGTATTGTCATCAGTGTGGCGTTGTTTGTGATTTTCTTTGCCGGTTCGTTCTCCTTTTTCAGGGATGAAATAGTGGGTTGGGAAAGAAATGAACCTATTGTCGAAACGGCTACACTGAGCGATTTGGATTTTGATGTATTGCTGGATACGCTGAATCAACGGCATGAACTTCAAGCCCGTGATGTGGCATTTACCAAGTATTTTGATGAGCGCAGGATAAACGTAAGCCTTTCTGCATCGAAGGACACTACAGCCAATGAAGCAGCTAGGGGACGGGCTTTTTTCTATATGGATCCCGAGACCTCGGATACCTACACTTACCAAAGTAATTATAGCATTGGAGAGTTTCTTTACCGCTTGCACTTTTTTGCGCAACTTAACCTGTGGGGCACATCGGGATATTTGCTAGCGGGGCTTATAGCCTTCTTTTTTCTCTTTGCGATTATAACGGGGGTATTGGTGCATTGGAAGAAAATCGTTTCTAATTTTTACCTTTTTCGTCCAAAAGCCAGTTTGAAAAACCTTTGGACGGATGCCCATACGGCCCTTGGAATCATTGGGCTGCCGTATCAGTTTGTGTATGCCGTGACGGGGACTTGTCTGATTATCGGAACATCGGTGATGTCTCCGGCCGTGGTAACGTTTATGTATGACGGAGATACAAACCAGCTCTATGAAGACTTTGGCTTTAATCCGCCCCATTTTGCTTGGGCGAATGATCCATTAACGGAAGTGCCAAGCATCAACGCTTTAGTGGAACGTGCAGAGGCAAAGTGGGAGGGCTTCGAAATCCGAAACGTAGAGATATTCGATTATGGCGACCAAAACATGCATGTCGGCATTGAAGGCCGCACACACTATGACGCCAAATTTGCCGGTAGAGGTGAGATTGTTTACCATGCTGCCACCGGCGAAGAGGTGAAGGTAGTGAACCCTTTTACAGCCACCTCTTATCAAAACGCCGTAACGGCTATTATTACCCAGTTGCATTTTGGGGATTTTGGTGGAATGCCGCTAAAAGCAGTCTACTTTATCTTGGGAATCATTTCATGTTTTGTCATCCTTTCGGGAGTGATGATCTGGCTCGTAGCGCGCGACAAAAAAAATATTCCTGAAAAACAACGAAGGTTTAATGCTTGGGTGGTCTGGATTTACCTGGGGGTATGTTTAAGCATGTTTCCCGCAACAGCCATTACCTTTTTGGCGGTCAAGTTTTTCCTGACCACATTCGATGCTTCGCGCATGACTTTTATCTATCAGGTATTCTTTTACAGTTGGTTGGTGCTATCAGTGTTCTTCACGGTCAAGCGGGACAATTATTTTACCAATAAATTCACCTTACTTGGTGGAGGAATATTGGGCATGATGGTTCCTGTAGCCAATGGACTGGTAACGGGTAATTGGCCTTGGGTGACGCTTCCTGCCGGGCACATTCAGATTTTTGCGGTGGATGTTTTTTGGATATGCATTTCCATAGTCGCCTTGATCATAGGATGGAGCCTGAAAAAGCCCACCAAGCAAAACAAACCTACTTCCCGACAAAAGACCAACAATCATTTGTCCCGTGGAGTAGATGTCACTTTAAGCAAGGAAGGGAGCCTACAATACTTAAATTGAAGCCTTTCCTTGATTCGTGTGATTTGGGTAAGAAAGCACCTTCGGGGAGGAAAATTGGACAGGAAACCGATGTAGCCATCTCCTGATGATGAATGGCGTAAAACAATTCGCTTTGACAGGGCGTTAGTAGGTCAAACCATTGCTACCCATACCATGCTCTCAGAGAACTTATCCTCCTTGGTCAAGGAAGTCCCAAAAGGTATTGTGGGCGTTTATTATTTGATGGGGGAGGGTGATCGCATCATTTACATTGGCAAGAGTATCGATATCAGAAAACGGCTCTTGCAGCATTTTCAGCAGGGCACCGCCAAGGCACTCAGGATGCAAAATCAAGTTAGACGCATCGAATATGAAAACATGGGCAACGAGCTGATGGCTTTGTTACGGGAATCGGAGTTGATCAAATTCCACAAGCCGATGTTTAACCGAGCACTGAGAAGGAGTATTTTCCTTTGGGGGCTTTATTTGGAGCACACAGCTGAAGGTTATCTTTCCTTGCAATTAAAGAAAATTACCACAGACCAGCGGGAGTTAATGGCTTTTACCGCTAAAAAGGAAGGAAAAGAATACCTCTTTCGGATTACCGACCGCTATCAGCTCTGTCAAAAGATCAATGGCCTCTATCCCACCAATGGAGCCTGTTTCCAATATTCCTTGAGAACCTGTCGCGGGGCTTGTGTCCAAGAAGAGGCCGTCGAAGCCTATAACAAACGGGTGGGCAGTTATATGGAAGCTATTCGTTTTCCTGAAACCGATCAGGCGATCTTGTTGAAAGGAAGAAAAAGGGGAGAACGAGGATTGGTGCTCATCGAGAAAGGTGTTTACAGAGGATATGGTTTTTTTCAGGGAGAACTGGAGGATGGAACAGACCTTCATGCCCTAATTGAACCAAAAACCGAGGATAGGGACAGCCAGCGATTGATCCGGGGATATCTCCGGAAGCAGGACAGTGCAGCACAATAGGGATAAAATTATTATGGCCAGGACACGACAAATTTTTAAAGTGGCTATCTTTATTTTTTAGCTCAACTAACAAGAAAAAGCTTATGCGTTTCCGTTCGATATTGATTTGCCTGTTGTTGATAGGCAGTATTTGTTCCTTTTCACATGCCCAAAGGGTCCGTAAATCCTGGCCGCTGAAGGAAGATTGGCGGTTCAGTAAGGGAGAGCAAGAAGAGGCTTATCAAATCGATTTCGATGACCGTGAATGGGAATCTGTGCAGGTCCCGCATGACTGGGCGATCTATGGTCCCTTTGACGAAAGTAATGATTTACAAATTGTGGCAGTCACCCAGAACGGAGAGAAGGTGGCCACCAAAAAAACCGGGCGAACTGGCGGTTTGCCCTATATGGGAGTCGGCTGGTACAGGAGAGCTTTTGAAGTGCCCGGTTTTGACCCGGAAAAACAACGGGTGAAGCTTATTTTTGATGGGGCCATGAGCGAGGCGCAAGTATACGTCAATGGCGAAAAAGTCGGTTTTTGGCCATATGGATATAATTCATTCTATTTCGATGTGACAGATTTCTTACACGCCGATGGAACAAAAAACCAATTGGCCGTAAGGCTGGAAAACAAACCGCAATCGTCCCGTTGGTATCCTGGAGCAGGACTTTATCGAAATGTCCATGTATTGGTAACCCCCAAAATTCATGTTCCGGTTTGGGGGACTTTTGTGACGACTCCTTATGTTTCGGAGGAATATGCTTCTGTCAACATCAAAACGGAGCTGGAGCATGTGTCCGAAGGAACTGACATATCCATTGAAACTTCTATCCTTGATCTTTCGGGGAAAGTGGTGGCGAAGAAAAAGAACGTCCAAAGGCTTAACCACGGAAGGCCTTTAGAGCAATTTTTGACGGTTGATCATCCAGAACTGTGGTCTCCGGAGTCGCCTCACCTGTATGTGGCCAAGTCCGTTATTTCTATCGAAGGTCGTGAAATAGATGAGTTTACGACACGTTTTGGGATCCGTAAGATTGAATTTATTGCGGACAAAGGCTTTTTCCTGAATGGGCAGCGGAGAAAATTCCAAGGGGTGAACCTGCACCATGATTTAGGACCTTTGGGAGCTGCTGTGAACCGTTCTGCTATCAAGCGACAATTGCAGCTGATGAAGGACATGGGCGCAGATGCCATTAGGACCTCGCATAATATGCCTGCTCCGGAATTGGTGGAGCTGTGCGATGAGATGGGCTTGATGGTGATGGTAGAGTCTTTTGATGAATGGGATGTGGCCAAATGTAAAAATGGCTATCACCGTTTTTTTGATGATTGGGCCGAAAAAGATTTGGTCAATATGGTAAGGCACTACCGCAACCATCCCAGCGTGGTCATGTGGAGCATCGGCAATGAAGTGCCTACGCAATGTAGTGCCGATGGTTACCAAGTGGCGAAATTCCTGCAGGACATTTGTCATCGTGAAGATCCTACCCGTTTGGTTACGGCAGGAATGGATCAAATTTCCTGTGTACTGGACAATGGCTTCGCAGCAATGATCGATGTGACGGGCTTCAACTACCGTACCCACCGTTATGAAGAGGGATATCAGAAACTTCCGCACAGTTTGGTGTTGGGGTCTGAAACAGGATCTACCGTGAGTTCTCGTGGTGTTTATCATTTTCCTGTAGAAAAAGGGGCGCAGGTCATACATGAAAACCAGCAGTCCAGTGCCTATGGCCTGGAGTATTGTAGTTGGTCAAACCTGCCAGAGGATGATTTTGCACTTGCTGACGACTTTGACTGGACATTGGGACAGTTTGTGTGGACGGGTTTTGATTATTTGGGAGAACCCACCCCTTATGATACCGATGCTTGGCCCAATCACAGCTCGATGTTCGGGATTGTGGACTTGGCGGGAATTCCGAAGGACAGGTACTATTTGTATAAAAGTGTATGGAAGCCAGAAGAAGAGACATTGCATATCTTACCTCATTGGAACTGGGAGGGGAGAGAAGGCCAGAAAACACCCCTGTTTGTATACACCAATTATCCGTCAGCAGAGCTTTTTATCAATGGTGAGAGCCAAGGCAAGCAGACCAAGCACAAAGAAGGTACCCTTCAGGAGCGATACAGGTTGATGTGGATGGATGCGATCTATGAACCCGGGGAAGTGAAGGTGGTGGCCTATGATAGTCTTGGGAAGAAAGCTGCTGAAAAGATCCTCCATACCGCCGGAAAGCCTCACCACATCGAATTGGTACCGGAGAATAAACGAATTGCTGTAGAAGGAGATGAGTTGGCTTTTATTCGGGTGCAGGTGGTGGATAAGGAAGGCAGGGTATGTCCGACGGATCAGCGATCGCTTTCCTTTGATGTCGCAGGAGCAGGGGCCTTTAGGGCCGTGGCAAATGGGGACCCGGGGAGCTTGGAGCTTTTCCACGAACCCCAAATGAAGGTGTTTAATGGACAGCTGACGCTTATCGTTTCGGCAAAGGAAGCAGGCAATATCCACATAAAAGCCACTGCAAAGGGACTTAAAAACGGGGAAACCATTATGGAGGCTTACTAATGGCCTAGCCTATAATCCCTTCTCAATTTTCTCCTGATCCGTTGGTGAACCAATAAGGGGTAAATATTGCCAAATATGTTGGTGGCTAATAGAACGTAAAAGGTGCCTATGTTACCGAAGAAATAATTGATTGCAGCAATGCCAGTCAATACTGCTGCGGCAATAAGGTATTCGAGTTCACGGGTAAAATGTTTGGTCTTTATCTCATCCAGCCGGAGATGGTCCTCGTTTTTGCCGTACATTAATTTAAACTCCCAATATTCCAAGGGGAATAAGGAAATGATCTTTTCAAACCATTTTAGGGCAATGAATACCTCCCATTTCCGGTTTTGGATCAAAAAGAGGTGGCCATATTTGGGATAGAGGAGATGCCCCTTGATCCAATGGCAACACACGACACCAACAAACCAAGAAAACACCAACGAGAGAAGGGTAGTTATAATGGGAGATATTATGATCATTAATTTCGGAATATTGTCTTCCTATTTATATAAACAGGTAATTCACGTAATTATTTCAAATTTTAGCATTTGTTTGCTTAAATCATCATTACCATGGTGTTTTTTACCAGTTTCTTACAAAGAAGGGGATTATGCTGGCTGACTGGCCAAGTGGTGGAGTAACTTAATTTTAACAGCCAATGCTGCCTGATTTCGGTTTTATTTATGTGGTGGATCGATCGCATTATATACGATGAAGCCACTGTGACCAAAGACCAGCATGGCCTTCATAAATAATTAATGACCAGTCACTGTTTAAAAATTCTATTTTTTAGTTAAATTATACCAATTAAGGCATTGTTCCATTTAAGTATAAAATCATCATATTATGAAAACCAAGCATGTGATAATCATTTTTGCACTCTTTTTTTTGGCACGTATAGCGGTGCCGTGTACGCGAGTGGTGTACAAAGGGCCAGAAAACTTGGTGATCACCGCTAGGTCAATGGATTGGAATGATGAAATTCCTGCCAACTTATGGCTATTTCCGCGAGAGATGCAGCGAGAAGGCAAGGTGGGGCCCAGCTCCATCACATGGCAATCCAAGTACGGGAGCATCGTCGCCAGTTCATATGATGTGGCCACCGTTGATGGCATGAATGAAAAGGGTTTGGTGGCGAATATCCTTTGGTTGACAGAATCTGAATATCCGACATTCAGTGGGAGCAAACCGGGCTTGTCCATTGCTGCTTGGGCACAGTATATATTGGATAATTTTGCCACGGTGGATGAGGCGGTAAACAAGATGGCGAAAGAGGATTTTGTGGTGGTTTCCAGTAATATTCCCGGAACGGAGCGATTTGCCACCTGTCATTTGTCCATTTCTGATGCCTCGGGGGATAATGCGGTCTTTGAGTATGTCGGTGGAAAGCTGGTGATTCACCATGATCCCTCCTATGTGGTGATGACCAATTCTCCTGTTTATGAGCAGCAATTGGCGCTGAATGCCTATTGGCAGCGGATCCCGGGAACGATGATGCTACCAGGGACCAATAATGCTGCCGACCGGTTTGTCAGAGCATCTTACTATATCAATGCCATTCCCAAGACTTCCGACAGAAAGATAGCCGTAGCGAGTGTTTTTAGTGTGATTAGGAATTGTTCGGTCCCATATGGCATTTCTTCTGCGGATGAACCAAATATTTCTTCTACGAGATGGCGCACCGTTTCGGACCAAAAGCACCTCACATACTATTTTGAATCCGTATTGACTCCCAATACCTTTTGGGTAGACCTTAACAAGGTAGATTTCGGAATGGCGAATACCCTAAAGCTAAGCTTGGCAAATAATGAAACCTATGAAGGAAATGCTTTTGACCATTTTGAGGCAGCAGAACCCTTTGAGTTTGCAGGATTATAATGGGGAAGGTCTAACCTGAAATTCAAAAGGTAAGGCCGTGACTTAAGAGCCATTTTCTATGAATATTCGCACGACACCTCGAGAGAAACAGTCATGAATGAGGATCAAGCTGTTTTCCTCTGGGACTAGGATTTTCCTTCATGGGGAATATTAACTCCCAGCGCGCGAAACTTCAATGAATACAAGGAATCTGGATTGTAGCACACCCGATGCTTGGCCCGGAAGGGCAACACATCCATGGCCGTAGGTTTCAGCCATGGTGAATTACCCCATTTAACATTGCCGGTTTTAGCCACAGGATGCTCGTGGAACCCCAATCTCCTAAGGGAGTGCCCGCGGCACGGAGGGATAGCATTACCGTACTAAATGAGCGGAAAACATTTGCTATAGGTTTCAGAAGGGAGTTTCTTGATGAGAATGCTTTTTAGCTCTCGTACTGAGCGAATTTTTACTTTTCGTTTTCCCTCCAAAAAATATACTTCTTCCGATAGGTCAATGGCTGTCATGAATCGGTTTATTTCCAACTTTAAGAGGGATGGAAACAAAATTTTAAACAGCTCAAAATCGATGAGATGCTTTGTCATAGTTGATGAATTACTGGTAGAGTGTAGTTTGTGAATAATTTAAGTAATAATTGCAAAATTTCAAAAAGTATATGGAGTATTTATTTGTAAATAAAATCCTATTAAATGTATCTGTATGAAATATTATGGTTTCATCATTGAAAATGAATGAATTATAAATCGTTAAAGACGATCTTAAAGGGCTACATCAGGCTTGTTGTCGTTGGTCTTGGCACCACGCATCGATCAAAAGTTGCTTTTTGGGGAGGTGCTTGGAAAAATCTATAAATACAGGAGCTTTCAAAGGAGTGCGTAAAATGATCCAATCTTTACCTTCTGCTTCTATGATACTTCCGGAAAGGTTCTCAGTGGTGTTGCCAAATCCATGGCAATAATGATCATGGATTGTTTTGCCTAAATTACTCATGGGCAGTGGGGTTAGTGTTGTCATTTAATCGTCCTATCTAACGTAATTTTAATAAAAAGATACGTAAATGTTCCCTATTTCACACGCAAAAATTACTTTGTCAACATAGAATTATAAGCTTTAATTATTGCAACAATGTTGCGTTTAAAATAATCTACCATTAAGTTTGTAGCTGTAAGCACTTAAAGAAATAGCCATGCATCAACAAAAAATTAATGTCATTATCCTAACCGGATTCCTTGGAGCGGGCAAGACATCAGTTCTAAATAACCTGCTTTCTGAATATGCTCATCAAAAGAATTTGGTCATCGAGAATGAATTTGGTTCGCAGTCTGTTGATGGGGATTTGGTGAACTTAAAACAAGAGCGCGTATTTGAGCTCAATAATGGTTGCATTTGCTGTTCACTGGGAGAGGAATTGTACGCGGTACTCAGAGAAATTACCCAAATGCCCTCACCGCCAGACAATGTATTTATTGAGGCATCAGGCATGGCCGATCCTGGAGCCTTGGCCAGTGTATTTATCTTCGAAACGGTCCGTGAGTTTTTTGAGGTGAAAACAGTCATAGGGGTGGTAGATGCCGTTTTATTCGAGGATTGCCTTGATGAGGTGCCTGAAGCGGGAAGGCAACTGGCCGTTGCGGACTTGATATTGCTCAATAAAGCCGCTATGGTGACGGAAGATTATGTGCATGCCCTGGAAGAAAAAATCAAGAACATCAATCCACTTGCACAGGTACTTCCCACAAATTTTGGAGAAGTAACACTGGCGATGATCGACAAAGCCTCTTCGCAGGAAACGCAACTTTTTACTTTTCAGGCTCCAGAGTCCCATGAGCACAGTGATATGAAGTCCATTTTACTGGATTTTGAAAATATCGTGTTTGACCTTGGCCGCTTGCGAAGTGTCTTGACGGTTTCTCTTTTCCTACATTATCACCAAATTTACAGGATCAAGGGGTTTGTCCGGCTTTCATCCCGTAAACAGCTTCACCTTGTCCAAAGCGTGGGGCAACAGTTGAGCATTTCACCCGTTCTGGAAGAAGTAGGGCAAAAGCCGTTTTTGGTGGTGATCGGAAAAGGACTGACCCGAAAAGGGATCGAAAAGTTGTTTGCCAAAGGATATGAACATGAAGGGATCACCCTTTAGGCCTAAAAGAGGAAACATCAGATTAAATTAATTGTAAAAGTAGAGATGAGGAACGGTATAAAGTACGCCATACTATTGTTCGCCATAATGGTAGGGTTTATTTGTCATCCTGTGTCCGGACAGGACCTTACTTCAATTCAGCAGGGGACACGGAAGGATACCTTGGTGCGTATTGACAATAATGATGCTGTGGCACTCAGCATCATCAAAGGGAAATTCGATGGTCCTGTTTTTACCATCGTGGCAGGGATCCACGGTTTTGAATATCCTCCTATCATGGCTGTACAAGAACTTTTGAAAAAAGTAGATCCTGATAAGCTTCACGGGACCTTACTTGTACTCCCCATGGCGAATGAAGCGGCTTTTTATGAAAGGTCTGTTTTCGTAAATCCCACTGATGACAAAAATCTAAACAGGGCCTTTCCGGGCAATGCCACTGGAAGTATTACTGAAAGAATTGCCCATTGGATTAGCCAGAAAGTGATTCCCATTTCAGATGTATTTCTGGATATTCATGGAGGGGATGCCAGTGAAGACCTGTTGCCATTTGTGTGTTACTACCATCGTGCGGACAAGCCAGATCAGGTAGCACAGGCCCATAGGCTTACCGAGGCAGCCAACTTTGAATACAATGTGATCTATCCTTACCATTTATCACCTGATGACATGTCTGAGTATGCCTTCAAAGAGGCGGTGCAGCAAGGCAAAACAGCCCTGAGTATAGAAGCGGGAAAATTAGGAAATGTGCAGCCTGAAATGGTGGCCATGATTACCTCGGGGGTATTGAATATGCTGAATAAGATGGATATGTATCCATATGAAAATGATAAGCGCGTAAATCAAAAATGGCTCAGAGAACAGGTTTACATCAAATGTCCCGCTACCGGTATTTTTTATAGCGACTTTAGGAGTGGAGATAAAATCAAAAAAGGCCAGGTTTTGGGTTATATCACCAATGTCTTCGGGAAAAAGTTAGATGAAGTGAGGGCTCCATCTTCTGGGATTGTACTTTACAAAATCGGCACCCCTCCCGCAAACAAGGGAGAGACACTCTTTTGCATTGGGAAATGAGGTGAATAGGGCGTAAAAGATCCGTAAAGCACCGTCCTGCAAATATAAAGGGATCAAGCTTTTTTGATCATGTTGATTGAAAACCAGCCTAAGATCATGATGATGACAGCCATAACCGCCCAAAGCCACCCTTTATGTTGGAAAAGAGGGATCGTCGAAGAACTTGGAGAAGAATTAATAGGGGATACAGACTTCAGGGCAAGCGTTTTAGCAGTGGTGGGAATTCGATCCATAAATTGGCTAATGTCGTAATTTGGAGGGCTAGCATTGGCATTTCCATAGACCAAAAAATAATCAGCAGGTGTAGTAAAACGTGCAACCAAGGAATAGTCAAACCCGCTCACGTCTACACTGCTCACCGTCAGCGGAGGGTTGTCTTGGTGCTGAACGGTGATTTGTAGTTGTTGAAGGACGGTGACAGGGAGATCAAATTCATTCCCAGAGAGGGAATTCAACACCCCTGTGGCCAAAGTCCGGTATTGATGATGCCATCCTTTTTCTGTTTTGACACTGTCAGCAAGGTAACGGATCGTCACTGGACGGTAATAGTCAAAATCTTCGTTGACGTTTATGCTAATTTGGCTTACTGGGACTGGCTGGGCCAAATTAACTTCTAATAGCGTAGATTTCGCTTCGGTATCCTGCTGGGAGACTGTGCTGCGGACTTTTCGGTTATGGAAGGTTCCTTTTTGGATGGTCAGTTGCTCCACCGCCATATTTTGGAGTTGAGGATTGTGACGGCTGGGAATGGTCAGGCGATAATACGGGTAATTGGCTGCTGGGAATTTTAAGGTGGTAAACTGGAAGGCAGTGGAAGTGTTTTTTAGGGACAGAATACGATAATCTTCCAGCAGGGTAAACCACTCTTTTTGATCATGGCTTCCTTCCAAGGTGATTTTCCAATCAAAGTTTTCAACGTCAAAATCAAGGGAAATGTGGTCGGTTATGATTTCATCGGTGACTTCGAAAGTATAGAAATAGCGATCTCCATTTCGGGAGGCATTCAATAAATTGAAATTCAACCCCGTTTTTTCAGTTTTAGGCGCTGAGGATGTAAGCAAGTAGGGGGCTTCTATGGTATCCTGCTGGGCGGTGATGCCATAGATCCTAATATCCCCAAATTGTTGGTTGACATGCCTGAACATGGTGAGTGGTAGATCAATTTGGTGCCAAGTATCCGTAATCTCTCCCAGTTCTTGCCTATAGGCATAATCCTTCATTTGGCCGTAGGCATTAAGGCTTATCATCAGGAAGAACGGAAAAAGGAGTTTAATGATTGGTCTCATCAGCGATAAGGTGCTTGAATTTGTTGTACAAGAATGAAATGATCAGCAATAAAATCCCCAGAGAAACAAAGACAATGGTTTTGGCAATGGTATCCAAGTGGATGATGTCATAGAAGAATAATTTGAGCAACGTGAGGCCGAACAATACAATGGCCGAAATCCGCAGGTATTTTTTGTTTTTCCATATGCCAATTCCTATCAAAACCAAGGCATATACTCCCCAGAAAATACTAAGGCCAAGCTTGTATTGCCGGGACCAGCCGGCCATATCCATCCAATGGATCAGTTCACTGCTGAGCGTCCAAATAAGCGTCAGGTGTAGCCCGAAATCAAAAGCCATGTCAAATGATTTTTTCATAAAAGGCATTTTTTGGTAAGCAAAGGCTGCTCCTAAGGCCAATGCCACAAAGATGAAGGAGAAGTACCGCACCAGGATGTTTCTTACGCCATATTCGATATATTCCGGATGGGGAGGAGCCAAATAGGATACCCTCAGTTCGCTTAACGCATACAAACCACCGGATAAAAACATCAGCAAAGCAAGGCCGATCAATGTCAAATTGGTCCATGCGAGGGATCGGTTACGGTATTTTTTGCCATTTAGGAATGCCAGTCCTGTCAAAAAGAACAGCGTATAATTGATGCCCCAAATGATTTTAAATTTTATCAAATCCTCGTTTCTGAACATTTCGATGGTGTCCATAGCACTTTTCATTTCGACCTCGGAGATGACGTACAGCTGCTGCCAGTAAGCGTTGATTTCTGCCAGGAACGCATAGTAAGTAGTAAACAGCAGCACAGCCGGTATACCAAATGCAAGGAGTTTGGCCGTTCCATAGGATGGTTTCCAAGCGGGAGAACTGCTTGTATTGGCCTGTACCTGATATATCCATCCAAAACCGACCAAAAACAACATGGATGAAAGAAAGTGAATGTTTAATAATGGGGAAAAATGATTGGCCTCCTCTTCCAGGAAATAAGCGCCATAGACGATGGACCAATCATGGATTAGACTGAAGAAGGCGATGACCATAAGAGGGTAGGACAGTTTTTCATAGAAGGCCACGCGTTTGGTCCTTCCTATCCAGAACAGCAATGCTGCTTCTGAAGTCCAAAGCAAAGTCACCCAATTTCCGTCCCATTGTACCGGGAATGCGAGTGTGATAAAGGTTATCACCAAGCCAATGGCCAGGAAAAAAAGATTTCGATCAGCTTGTTTGCGGCGATAAATTGGAACACTGACGATAAAATGGATCACGGCATTGGCTAGCGTGAATAGACCCAAGAAATGCGCTGTTTCAGTATGGTTGGATAGTATTGCATAGCCCAATCCATAATAAATAAAAGCATTGCTCAACAGCATGATGATATCCGAGGAACTGAATTGTTCCCTCTGGAGGAATTTATAAGCCAAGAAGGCCAAGTAAAAGATGACAAAAAACAAGGAGGGGAACGTCAATGCCAACCCAAAATGTTCGGCTTGGGCATAATCGATCAGGAACCAAACCAAATAGATAAGCCACGTCAGGCCAAAAGCGGAATAGTAAAGTGCTTTCCAGTACTTTTTGATGGCGATGGAGAGGATTCCTAAATTAATGATGGCCATATATGCAAAGAGAATTTTTACATTTCCGGATCCATCACTGAGCAGGAAAGGCACCGCATAAGCCCCCACTAGTCCAATGTGTGCAATGACCTGTTTATTATAATGCAATGCTGCCAATACGGTGAAGGCGGTGAATATGACCATTAATGCGAAGGTCAAGGACAGCCCGATAAGCCCGTAAAAGCTAAAAGCAGCGAAGGTGATGAAATATAGGATGGCCATTGCACCGCTGAGCAACACCGCGCTGAAATTTTCATATTTTTCTTTGAGTTTGATGGCTACACCCAGCAGGCCGATGCCCACGACATAGCCCATGATAATCCGGGTTAAGGGACCGATTAGCTGATTGTCAATGGTGTATTTGGCACCTATGGCCACCCCAATTACGACGATGATAATGCCAATCTTATTGGCCAAATTTTCCCCTATAAACTTTTCAAAGTCTGTTTTGGACTTTTTGGGTTTGGGAGGAAGGTCCCAGTCCATATCAGCGGTAGCCTTTTTAGCCTGTCGGAAAGGACGCAAAGGTGTTTTGGGGGACTGAGCAGAAGGAGTGGGAGTTGTACGTTGATTTTCTGCCGGGATAGGGTTCGATCCTTTGAGATGATGGATTTCATTTTGCAGCGCTTTTACTTCTTTGGAAAAGGCTTCTTGTTTTTCCATCAGCGCCTCAAGTTTTTTCAGAAGTGCGTCCAGCTTTTCGTGATTTTCGGCCATATATGAATGGTAAAATAGAGTCTATTAAAAAAAATGGCAAGTCGCCAGCTACGATAGCAATATAGGGCTTTCTCAAGTAATTTTATGCATTGCTTCTGAGGCTACCTCTTAAAATTTGAAAACATCCTTCAATTGTAGTTGATGGCCAAACGGAAGATTTACGTGGACGTAAGGGCTTTAGGTGATGGTGAAAGTTTGTTCTTAGGCTTTTTTTACAAAAATGGATTTCAACGCCATCGCGCCAAAGCCAGGAATTTTACAATCGATATTATGGTCCCCTTCGACCAAACGAATGTTTTTCACTTTTGTGCCGGCTTTTATAGGTTGTGCAGCACCTTTCACGGGAAGGTTTTTGATCACCACCACATCATCACCATCCTGAAGGGCATTTCCATTGGCATCTTTGACATCAAAGCCTTCTTCGCCTTCATCGGTAGCCTGTGTTTCCGGGTTCCATTCGTGTCCGCATTCTGGGCACATCATGGAAATTCCAGTAGGATAAGCATAGGGCGAATGGCATGCTGGGCATGGGATATGGTCTGTCATGTTAAAGTCCGATTGGATAGGGAATTAATGTACTTCAGGTTCTGCGGTGGTATGTTCATGGTGCTCCTGATGGTCACAAAGTTCTTCTGAATGCACTTCACCAAAGCCTGAACATGTATGGCATGCACTGACTTCTTTGAGGCTTCCGTCGCATCTGGGACAGGTGAGCCTGCCTTCCCCTTTGCATCGCGTACATTGATAGTATTCGGTAATGTTAAATACGTTCTTTTTGGTGACAATACCTGTCGCTTTGCAGCGACTACAGCCCACAATGCCTCTTCCTTTGCAAAGACTGCAATCCTGTTCGATGACTTTCTTGCCATGACAGGTGGGGCATGCCTGGTAGCGGTAACCTTTGGTGTCACATAATTTACAGCTGGCAATGGCTTCCAATGGGGCTTTCAACTTGTTTTCCAGCGCTTTGGCTGCTTCATAGTTTTCGGCCTTGAATCCATTGATCTCCAGGTATTTGCTAAGGAATTTTGAGCTGTTGTCGTATTGCTTTAATTCATACAAGGTCTCTGCAAAATAGTACGGCATTTCCGGGGGGATGGAGGCACTGCTTTCAATGATCTGACGGAAATAATAATTCGCCTTTTCATACTCGCTGTTGGCAATGGAAGTTTTGGCCATCTCCATCAAACGGTCTGTCCTTCCCAAGCTTGGACGGCCTTGGGCCAAAGCAACACTTTGGAGCCCCGTGCCTAGCCAAAGGAAGACCATTACAAGAAGGGATTTTAACAGTGTTAGGCAGGATAGGGCCTGAATAGTTCTCTGTCGCGGCATAGTAATCAACTCTCTTTCTAATCGAGCCTAAAGAACCAAAATTTGTGGGAAATGTCCGCAGTTTTTTCCTTTTTTTTAATGTTTATTAACATTATCGGTACATTTTTATGATTAGCATACGATGGATGGGGATGGGCTATACAATGCCATTTGGTGGGGGTATCACCTTGAAAGATGTTCCCTTACTTGATCTCATTGAACGGATACCATGATGGGTGAAAAGAAAATATTTTTAGGGTTTATTACTGCGTTACTGTTAAGGTTTTTATAATTTATGGTTAATCCAGGTGAATTTTGTTAAATGATTTGTAAATTTTTATTATCTTAAAAAGGATTTGTTAAAAATAGGTTTGGTTATTGACAGGCAATGACTACCTCTTTTTAATGTACAAATAACATAACTGTTTTTACCATGATCAATGAAATTTTAAAAAATGTCGGGCCTGAGGTGATTTCAAAAATCACCGGTCAATTTGGGCTTTCCGAGGAACAGGCTTCCAAAGCGGTAGATACCACCCAGGAATCGCTTACAGCTACAGCGACCAAAGAGGCTGCAGGGGGCAATATCGATGGCCTGCTGAATATGATCAATCAAGGAAGTGGCGCTGCTGGGGGAAGCATGTTTCAGAAATTTGCCGGCAATCTGGCCAGTGACTACATCTCCAAGCTGGGGATTTCCGAGGGAATCGCCCAGCAAATATCCAATTTTGTCTTACCGCTAGTACTGGACAAGATCATGGGACAAACCGGTGGGAATGCCGGTAAAGGAGATCTGATGAAGCTGATTGGGGGCAGTGCAGGAGATATCCTAAAGGGAAAAGCAGGGGACATGCTAGGCGGATTGGGAAATATGTTCAAGTAAGCCCTTTTACCTTATCCACGTTGTTTTCTGGAATGGCTGCATTTTGCAGTTATTGAACAAACCATTGGCCGTGTCATCACACGGTCCTTTACTACATTATATTATTTTCAATTTCATAATTCATTAATAACCATGTCAAAAACCATCACTAGTATTGAGGGGATCGGTCCCGTAAACCAAGAGAAATTTGCCAAAGCCGATGTAAAAACAGTAGAAGCACTTTTGGAAAAAGGAGCTTCAAAAAAAGGCAGAAAAGCTTTAGCCGATGCCACAGGAATAGATGAAGGCAAAATATTGGACTTTGTCAACATGGCCGACCTGTTTAGAATCACTGGCGTGGCCAGTCAATTTGCCGAGCTGCTGAAAGCTACTGGCGTGGACACGGTGAAGGAACTTCGTACCCGTAATCCTGAAAATCTTCATAAGGCGCTCACAGAGACGAATGAAGCCAAAAAACTTACCCGGGTGGTGCCAGCCTTGAGCCAAATCGAAGATTTTATCAACCAGGCCAAAGCATTGGAGCCAGTGGTGACCCATTGATCGATGCTATTAAATCAAAAAGACAAGAGGCTGTCTTCAAGGTGTCCATAAAATCCCTGAATCACCTGCGGGGACAGCCTCTTAAAATGATACATGTAAAAAGATGGAGGGGGATAATGCAGCAGCACCCATTGTTGGATTGTTTTACAGGCTATTCACCTGCAAAAGGGAAATGCGGGTGAATAAAGAGGGATGAAAATTTCATAAATCGTTTATGACTACAAAAGAAAACTTTCAGCAGCATATTTCCACTGGATACCAAACCAAAAAGGATTTTTTTACCTTAGGAACAGGCATACTGGAAAAAGCCCCGGTAAAGGACGCCACTGTTAAGATTCCATTAAAAACCCTCAACCGCCATGGTTTGATCGCAGGGGCCACAGGAACTGGCAAGACCAAGACCTTGCAAGTGATGGCAGAGCAGCTTTCCCTGAAAGGCATTCCAAGTGTGCTCATGGACCTTAAGGGAGACCTTTCTGGCCTCGCCCGCCCGGGGACTTCAAATGACCATATTGTTTGGCGCAGCGATGCGATTGGGATTGAATATGAGCCGACGGGTCTTCCTGTCGAGCTGTTGACGATCAGTCAGGAACCGGGCACTCGCCTGCGGGCCACGGTGACGGAATTTGGCCCGGTGTTGATTTCGCAGATTTTGGACCTGAACAGTACCCAACAGGGTATCATAGCCCTTGTTTTTAGGTTTTGTGATATCAAAAAATTGCCGTTACTGGATTTACAGGACTTAAAGAAAGTGCTTCAATATGTGATCAATGAAGGAAAGGAGGAGATCAAACAGGAATTTGGTGCGGTATCCACCAGCTCTGTGAACACCATCATGCGAAAAATCATCGAATTGGAGCAGCAAGGAGCGGCATCATTTTTTGGGGAGGTTTCTTTTGATGCCAATGATCTGGTGAGGTTCAAGGACGATCGGGGCGTGATATCCATTATCCGGCTGACGGATATTCAGGATCGACCCAAATTGTTTTCCACGTTTATGCTTAGCCTTTTGTCTGAAATCTATGAGACCTTTCCCGAGCAAGGGGACGCAGATAAGCCCAAGCTCTGTTTGTTCATAGACGAAGCCCACCTTGTCTTTGACAATGCCTCCAAGGAGTTGATCGATAAGATTGAGGCCATTGTAAAATTGATCCGATCAAAAGGGGTGGGGATATTTTTTTGTACGCAAAGCCCGACCGATATTCCAGAAAATGTGTTGGGGCAATTAGGGTTAAAGGTCCAACATGCCTTGAGGGCTTTCACGGCCAAAGACCGCAAAGCCATTGGGAAGACAGCGGAAAACTATCCCATTTCCGAATTTTATGACACCAAAGCCGTATTGACATCCATGGGGATTGGCGAGGCGATGGTGACGGCCTTAAACGAAAAAGGGATACCGACACCTTTGGCACATACCCTTGTGCGGGCACCTGTTTCGCGAATGGATGTCCTTACAGCCGATGAAATCAGCGAATTGGCCCAGCACTCGGGCATTGCCTCCAAGTACAATCAACTGATCGACAGGAAAAGTGCTCATGAGATCCTTGAAGAAAAACTCGTACAAGCTGAATTGACGGCCAAAGAGAAGGCGACATCGCGACCGACCGGCAGGACTTCCCCAAAAGAAGAAGACAGCCTCTTTGAGGAATTGTCAAAAAATACCATGGTAAGGCAAATTGGCAGGACGATTTTCAGGGAACTCACCAGAAGTATCTTGGGAACTTTATCTGGAAAGCGAAGATAGTTTTAATTGTCTCAATATAATTCTATATTAGACTGTTGGATGTTTCGATCCGGAGAAATCAGAAATGATTTTTTTAAATAGGGGGAGTTGAATATTTTTGTATTCTATGGGAGAAATTGGAGTAATTGGTGGCGGAGCTGCTGGTTTTTTTGCCGCTATACACGCTGCACAGAAGGGAGCCAAGGTAATCATTTTTGAAAAAACAGGAAAAACCTTGTCAAAAGTCAAGGTTTCAGGTGGAGGAAGGTGTAACGTTACCCATGCAGCTTTTCAGCTGTCACAATTGGTAAAGCATTATCCCAGAGGGGAAAAGTTCCTGAAAAAAGCATTCAAGAAGTTCCAGGTACAAGATACAGTGGAATGGTTTGAGTCCAAGGGAGTGAAACTAAAAACAGAAAGTGACGGGAGGATGTTTCCGATATCAGATCTTTCTCAGACAATCATCGACCTCCTGCGCCAAGAGGCTGATAAATTAGGCGTGAAGGTCAAAACGAGGGCTTCGGTTGAACATATTTCCCGAGATGGAAGTGGTTTTGTTCTTAGGGTAAATGGCGAAGATCGAGCGATGGATAAAGTGATCGTGGCAGCAGGTGGCAGTCCTAAATCCAACAGTTACCAAATGTACCGGGAATTGGGACATAGCGTGGTGGACCCCATTCCCAGTCTTTTTACGTTCAATACGCCAGAAGCTGAGCTAAAAAAATTACCCGGGTTGACCGTACCCAATGCCCAAGTGAGGATAGAAGGAACCAAGTTAACTTATGAAGGGCCGCTGCTGATTACGCATTGGGGAATCAGTGGGCCAGTGGTCCTGAAATTGTCGGCATTTGGAGCGAAATGGTTACATGAGCATGTGTATCACACCAATGTGCACATCAGGTGGAAAGCGGATATGAAAGAAGCTGAAATTCGAGAAGCCTTAAGAGTGTACAAGCAGCGTTACCCTAAACGAAAAGTACATGCTCATCCGCTGTTTGATTTGCCCAAAAGGTTATGGGGACACTTGGCAGAGAGCGCTGGAATTGACGAGTCACTTACGTGGAGTGAATGTGTCAAAAAACAAATAAATATTTTGGAACAGCATATTTTTTGCTATATATTACAAGTGAAAGGAAAGACAACTTTCAAAGAGGAGTTCGTTACTGCTGGTGGGGTGGCCCTAAAAGATGTCAATCCCGCTACTATGGAAAGCCGTTTGGTACCGAATTTGTTTTTTGCAGGAGAAGTTTTAGATATTGATGGAATTACAGGTGGTTTTAACTTTCAAGCTGCCTGGACCACAGGATATATTGCAGGACTATCAACACACAACTAACTATGATCAACACGATGCCTAACATGATTAGAAGTATGAATATCAACATGGACAAAGTCCATGAAATGTCGGAAGGGGATATGGAATTCCAAAAGGAACTGCTTCAGGCGATTGCTAGTTCTGTAGAAGAACTGAGGGATCGTTATGAAGAAGGAATTGAACAGCGAGATGAGGATCTACTGCATCAAGCCAGGCATAAAGTAAAGCCTACTGTTACCATTTTTGAATTGAGAAATCTCAGCCAAGTGCTAGAGGAAGGAAAACAAATTATCAGACATGATGAATTGGAGGAAAAGGTCAATTCGCATCATGAACAATTTCTAAAAGCTGTTGATGAATTGCTTCGTGAAATTAATGAAATGAACGAATGATAAATAATCAATTCTCATCAGGTATGTTTTTGATGCCATACCTTCACTTTTGATAATGCTTTTTAGTCTCTACTACTGATTTTTGGTTTGGCCTATCGCAAACCATGTGTTTGTACCAATAAGGTTTATTTTACACTACTCCCGTTTTTTCGTTATGAGTTTGTTTTACCCATTGAGAGAACAATAGGATAGGGGCTTCTGTATGGGCAATTTGGAAGCGAGATTTTAAGGGAAGATTCAGGATAATGGGCAGCTTTTCAGGAAGGATGTTGTTTACTTTGCGCCAGTCCTTTTTCTTTGTTGTTTAGAACCGTGTAAACTTCCCATGCCGTTAATTAAAAATTCGACTTATCTTGGCCCGCCCAGACTGTATTTCAATGGTCATTTTGAAACCATTTTGCCCAGTGTTTTCCGAAAAATCCAAGGGGTTACGTATCAGCGTGAGCGGATCGATACAGTAGATGGAGATTTTTTGGATTTGGATTGGAGTGAGGTGGGAAGTAAAAAGCTGCTTATCGTCTCCCACGGCCTGGAGGGAAATTCAGGGAGGCACTATGTCACGGGCTTGGTGAAATTATTTAACCAGCATCAGATAGATGTATTGGCTTGGAATAACCGTTCGTGTAGCGGTGAAATGAACCTGCGGCCCGTTCTTTACCACCATGGCGCATCTGATGACCTTAAGGCGGTAGTCGATCATGTGGTAAGCAATCGGGAATATGAAGGGATCTATTTGGCAGGCATAAGTATGGGAGGAGCACAAACCCTTAAATACCTGGGTGAGGAAGGGGCGATGTTGTCTTCTTCCATTAAAGGAGCAGCAGTGTACAGCACCCCTTGTAACCTTCCTGACAGCGCGGCTACGTTACGTTTGCCACGGAACGTTTTTTACAAAAATAAATTCTTGGCTAAGCTGAAAGTAAAAATGGCCGAGAAGGCGAAACAATTTCCAGGAATTATCGATGAAGAGTTGCTTCAAAAAGTAAAGGATTTTGATGTGTTTGATGATCATTTTACCGCCAAGTTGCATGGTTTTAAAGATGGCCAAGATTTTTACCATTCGGTCAGTCCAGACAATTGGATGCAGCAAATTACCATCCCCACGTTAATCGTCAATGCGCTGAACGATCCCTTGTTAATGGATCGTTGCTATCCAGTGCAATTGGCTTCTCAGCATGATCAGGTTTATTTGGAAATGCCCAAAAGAGGAGGGCACACGGGCTTTGCGGTCAGCGGACAGGAGTTTAGCTGGGTAGAGCGGCGTTTACTGCAGTTTTTGACGGTTCAGGATCCAGATTCTTAGGTAAAGTAAGGTGAAAATATAGGCAGGATGAACCTAGGGAACGTTAAATATTTTTCCAAAGTCCTGTCAGACCATACGTTATTCCTAGCGAAAAGTCAGTATCCGAGGTGCTGCCCGAAACCTTTTGGGGTTTTGATAGTTTAGGCTATGAAATAGTTTTTAGCATGCTCCAAAAAGCTTATATTTAAATCTAATGTAAGATAAGGGCTGTTTTTGCCCTGGGTATGGAAAGGCCGAGTAGTTTGACTAAGTATTAAATACGGAAAATATGCGTTATCTTTTTTATAATGTTACCATTATCTTGGTGGTTTTGGTAGCCATTTTGACCTATTATTATGAACAATGGATTTGGGCTTTTGTGGTGATAGGTCCGTTGGCGATTATTGGGATTTATAATCGCTTTCAGAAGCGTCATACTATTCTAAGGAACTTTCCGATTCTGGGCTATTTCCGGTATTTTTTTGAGATGATTTCTCCGGAGATTCAGCAGTATTTTATTGAGCGGAGTACCGATGGCAAACCGTTCAGTAGAAACCACCGGGCCTTGGCTTACAGGAGGGCCAAAAACGTAAACGACACCCATCCTTTTGGGACGCAACTTGAGATTTCTGGAGAGAGTTATGAGGCCATTCGCCATTCTATTTACGCCACCCCGCCGGTAAGTGAAATTCCACGGGTGATCGTGGGCAGTAAAGCCTGTAAAAAGCCTTACAGTGCTTCTATATTGAACGTATCTGCAATGAGCTTCGGCTCTTTGAGCAAAAATGCGATCATGGCCCTAAATCGAGGAGCTAAGAAAGGGCATTTCTATCATAATACAGGAGAAGGAGGGCTGTCACCTTACCACTTGGAAGGAGGAGGAGACTTGGTATGGCAGATAGGAACGGGCTACTTCGGCTGTCGTACCGAAGATGGAGATTTCGATCCGGACAAATTCAAGGAAAAAGCTGCACATGAGCAAGTCAAAATGATTGAAATTAAGATTTCCCAAGGGGCAAAACCGGGGCATGGTGGAGTGCTCCCAGGAGAGAAGAATACCCCGGAAATAGCCAAAATTCGGGGTGTAAAGCCTTATACGACCATTGTTTCACCGCCCAGTCATCGAAAGTTTTCAGACCCTGATGGGTTAATTAAATTTATCAGTGAGCTTAGGGAACTCAGTGGAGGGAAGCCGATCGGCTTTAAACTATGTGTGGGAAGAACCGAAGAGTTTATTGACCTTTGCTCGGCCATGAAGCGGAGTGGGGTAGTGCCCGATTTCATTACGGTGGATGGAGCAGAAGGAGGTACTGGAGCCGCTCCATTGGAATTTTCTGATTCAGTAGGGATCCCGCTGGAGCCTGCATTGATTTTTGTGAACAGGACGTTGGAGAAATTTGGCTTGCGCCAAGAAGTGAAAGTAATCGCGAGTGGAAAGGTGTTGACGGCCTTTTCAATTTTAAGGATGCGGGCTTTGGGAGCCGACATGTGTAATTCTGCACGGGCCTTTATGTTTACGGTAGGATGCATCCAAGCCCTTCGCTGCAATACCAATGATTGTCCCACGGGTGTGGCCACACAAAATAAAATGTTGGTAAAAGGCTTAGTGGTGGAGGACAAAGCCGAAAGGGTGTTTAATTTCCATCACAATACCATGCACGCTGTACTTGAATTGTTAGGGGCCTGCGGTGTCACACATACCAATGAAATTGATATCAGCATGTTTGTGAAGGGGGACGAAATGGTTGCCTTGACCAATAAGTATTTCCCTGATTCTGTGTTGAATAGGGTGGATTGAAGGCTGCCTTTTTGACTATCAACTGATCAAATTCCAGTTCAAAGAAGGGGCTAGGTAAGGTGTTTCGCCTGTAAAGTAGCGTACACCTGGCATGCATTATGCCCAATTTGGCCATAACCGTGGATTTGTTCCCTTTATTTTAAATGATGGATCAATTTACCGAGGTGGGCATAGAGGGCTTTCATTTCGTCCAGATTCAAGATATCTACATTCTTCATGATTTCGGTGGGGATACAAACGGCTTTTTCCCTCATGGTTTGGCCTTTTTCAGTTAAAGAGACAAAAACCTTTCGCTCATCTTCCCTGTCACGTTCCCTTTTAAGGATGTTTTTTTCTTCTAATCTTTTTAAAAGCGGTGTAAGCGTATTGGATTCCAACATCAATGCATGGGAAATCTGACTGACCGTAAGGTGGTCATTTTCCCAAAGTACCAGCAAGACCAAATATTGGGGATAGGTCAGGTCTAGTTTGCTCAAATGGGGCTGATAGGCTTTAATCATTAGCCGCGAAGCGGCATATAGGGGAAAGCACAGTTGATTTTCAAGCCGTAAGGTTTCGTAGTCTTCGTTTTTTGTCATGATCATGTTGTCGTTTATTCCAAGTTCACCACGGATATTCTAAATCAGCTCCATGCCGGTATTCCATAGAGAAATCCCAAAGCATCAAAGCCGATTAGGTGAATGTTTGGACAAGATGTCAACCCAAATTACGATAGTTTTTATGCTTAATCCAATATTGATAAGCTCCACTGCTCCACATTGCCCAAGCGATCAACACGGGCTGGAAGAATAGCCTGACCAGCCTTTTGGTATCCGTGTCCAGGCCAAAGGCATCAATGCCATTGATGTATTGCGCGATATTTCCCGGAAAGACCAGCACAAAGAACAAGGCCAGCGCCAAGCCAGTATATACCCTGTATTTGGTGCCTATGACCATGGCAAGCCCCAACAGGATTTCAACAACTCCAGAAGCCAGCACGATAAAGTCTTTGGAGAAGGGAGTCCAATCAGGAACTTGTGCTTGGAATTCTGCCCTTAAAAAGGTCATGTGCCCCACACCTGCAAAGAGCATGTTCAGGCCTAACAAAATGCGGAATATTTGTTGTAGCAAGGATGTTTTGGAAGGGTTGGTTGTCATGATTTCGAATGTTGGGTTGGAGAATCTGTGATTTAAAGGCATCCATGAAGCCAATTGATTGGCTTCATGGATCTAAATGGTAATTGATTAGGCTTCTGCCTTGACCGTAATGGCTACATTCACATTACCTTTTACGGCATTGGAATATGGACAGGTGGCGTGGGCAGTGTTTACGATGTCCTCTGCGGTGGCTTGGTCCGCACCTTTAATGGAGACCTCAAGCGATACAGTCAATTCGTAACGCTTATCATCTGTCATTGCCAATCCCACTGTAGCGGTAGTTTGGGATTGTATTTTCGCTTTTTTCATGGAAGCGACGTGGATTACGGCATTGTCAAAACAGGCTGAATATCCTGCAGCAAAAAGCTGTTCTGGATTGGTGAATTCACCGCCTTTGCCTCCCATTCCGGTAGGTACCTTGACGTCAAAATCCAAAATTCCATCTTCACTTTTTACATGGCCATTTCTACCACCTACTGCTGTTGCGCGTGTTTCAAATATAGTTTTCATACGAATAAAATTTAATGGTATTTAATTTATCTCTAGCGATTATATCGTAAACGATATAAATTGGTGAAAAGTTTAATAATCCGTACACTTTTTTATTAATCAATTGGTAGTCTGACGAATACCATCTCTCCTTTGCCGTCTTTTCCTTCCACTACAGGAGTAAAAATCAAGGTCTGCTTATTGAGTTTTAGGATTTTGGCTTGTCGGCTATAGGGTCTGTCGATCTCTTTTAAAGTCAAGTAGGTACCGTTAAGGTTATAGATGGCTTTTCTGTGGACTACTTTTCCTGATTCAATATCAGTGTAGATCAAGCTATCGTTGGACACAAAATGATAAACCGTATTGTCTAATTGTTGATCGATGCGATCAGTCATCTCTTTCTTAGTGTTTTCCGGCATTTGCTGAAACGCAGGAGAACTTAGGATCAATTCTATGGTATCGTAACTTTTGAGCTTCCACTTGCCGATCAGTTGGCTGGTATCCACCTCCTGTGCCGTTAAAGAATGGCAACAAGAAAAAACGACTATAAGTAAGGAAATTTGAAGGAGGTTTTTCATGGTTTGTAGCTTTTTCTTTCTCAGGAAACGATAGAATGAAAGGGAGATCACCACCGCAATTAATCCCTGTATCAATATCGTGGTGGAACTGCCGATTTGATTGGAAACTAACCCGACCAGTAAACTTCCTACAGGCATCATTCCAAAGAGTGCCATGGCATAAAGACTGATGAGTTGCCCTCTTTTTTCTTCACTGGATGCGGTTTGCACGATGGTCAGGCAGATGGTAGATTGGGTGAGTCCTGTAAAGCCCGTGATGACTGCCAGAAATAAAGCCAAGGGCAGCAATTTGGTGACAGAAAAGAGCATGAGGCAACCGCCTAAAACCGCAGCATTGATGATTAGTATTCGCGATTTTTTGGTTTCAGGAGCCAAGGAGGCCAAAAACAAGGTGCCCAAAAATGCACCTAAACCAATGCTGCTGACCATAAACCCATAGGTCTGTGCGTTTCCCTGAAATACAGCTTTTGCAAATTCCGGCAACAGGGTGTTGTAAGGGATCACCAGCAAGCTTATGATGGCGATGTACAGCATGGTCGGGGCCAGGACGGAATGATGCTTTAAATAGTGGAGGGTATCCCTAATTTCAGATAGGTTGCTTTGTTTTTTTGCCTTTTTGGGTTGTGGTTTTAGGCGGAGAAAGAAGAGAGAAACAATTACCGCTAAATAGCTCAAGGCATTAAGAGAAAAGCAAATGCCGGCACCAAAGCTGCTCAACACTAACCCTGCTATGGCCGGGCCGATGAGGCGTGCTAAATTTACCACTGAGGAATTAAGGGCTACCGCATTGGATAAGTCGGCAGGATCAGTGAGCAGCTCGTTCACCAGGGACTGTCTGGCAGGAATGTCAAAAGCATTGATGATTCCCAGAAGGGTGATCAGTGAAAGGATATGCCAGATGGCTGTATCACCTCCCAGCACGATAATGGCCAAAATAGCCGCTTGGACAAAGGAGGCTACCTGAGTGATCATCACGATTTTTAGCCGAGGGTATTTGTCCGATAAAATGCCGCCATATAGCGAAAAGAGGAAAGAAGGAAATTGCGATACAAAAGCCGTGAGCCCTAACATAAAGGTGGAATGGGTCATATCATAAACCACCCAGCTAACGGCTGTTCTTTCCATCCATGTCCCGACCCGGGAAATGGCCTGTCCAGTAATAAATATCCTGTAGTTTGAGGATTGAAGGGCCCTAAAGGTATTTTGAACTTTACCCATATGTGATCAGTCCACCCATTCTTTGGTGGTCATGATATTGCCTCTCCCGGGAAACAGTTTCCCCATGACCACATGATGAAGATCTTTATCTTTATCTTGGCAGGCATCAGCAATGACGGTGAGCTCGTAATCTTTGTCCATGGCTTCTAGAAAGGTACACAGTACTACGCCGCTGGTAGCCACACCGGAAAGGATCAAATGATCAATGTCCAAGGACCGCAATATCATGTCAAGGTCGCTCCCCGAAAACGCACTGATCCGTTTTTTGGTCACCACGATGTCTCCCGGAAAGGGAAGGATGGACGGATGAATTTGGCTGATTTCTTCAGGTGAAATTGTGCTAAGGTGTTTTTTAAAGCTCGAAAAAGATTTGTTTTTGGGGCTTATTTCTGGAAAGCTGTCCCGAAATCCCAGCCGAACGTAGATTACTTGGATTTTTTCTTCTCGCGCTTTTTTAAGGCATTTGGCGACATTATGCAAAGTGCTTTCGTGGTTGGGTAGGAAGTTTAGGATGACAGATTGCATGTCCATTACCAGAAGGGCGGTGGAAGGGGATAGTTTAGTCATGAATGGAAGTATTGATGTTATTTGTTAGGAAAATGTATACGTAAAATATACTGATTTTAAGTAAAAATATCAATTACTCGTGTCTTAAGTGTTCAAACTTATAAATTATAATATTAAATAGTTTTCATGTGGGGTGTTTTTTTTCGGAATTATGGTTTTAGAAAAGCAAGTAGTGGAGAGATAAAACGTTCAAAACGCTCAATATGGGGTAAATGCCCGGTGTCTTTGATTTCGACCAATTGGGCATTGGGAATCTTTTCTTGGGTTTTCTTTCCCAATTCATCATACCTTCCCATGGTGGCCCGGACTTCTTCCGAAACCAGTGGTTTGCCCAAAGCTGTACGGTCTCGGGTCCCGATGATCAAAAGGGTAGGAACCGTGATGTTTTCGAATTCATAGACTACTGGCTGAGTGAAAATCATGTCATAGGTGAGGGCTGCATTCCATGCGATGGTTTTGTAGTCGGAATTAAACGTCCAACCTGCCAATAAATTCACCCATTCATCATAAGCGGGTTCCCATTGGTTATCATAATAGTTTTCCAATTGGTATTTTTTGATGGCGTCATAGTCTTTTTTGAGTTCGTTTTGGTACCACCATTCCACAGGCTTGTAGGGTACTTTGAGCTTCCAGTCTTCCAGGCCGATGGGATTTTCCAAGATGAGCTTTTCTGTTATTTCAGGGTACATCAAGGCAAATCTCGTCGCCAACATTCCCCCCATGGAGTGCCCGAGCACAGCCGTTTGGTTTACGCCGATTTTATCCAGCACTGCTTTGGTGTTCTGGGCCAATTGCTGGAAGGTATAGTGAAAATGATCCGGTTTGGATGATTTCCCAAACCCGATTTGATCGGGAATGATCACCCTGAATCCTTCTTGGACAAGTGCTTCTATTGTGGTTTCCCAATAGGCACCATTGAAATTCTTACCGTGTAGCAGCATGATGTTTTTGCCATTATAGTTGTCCGGCATTACATCCATATAGGCCATGTGAAGGGTTTGTTCCTGCACGCTCAGGTCAATCGTATGCACCTCATACGGGTATTGATAGTTGGATAGCTCAATGTCCAGCCACTTTAAATCCGGGCTTTGACTGTAGCCATGGATGGTGCTACCCAGAAGGAAGGTTAATGCAAAAATTAATGTCGTCTTCATATTGGTATCCTTAAGAATTTATTGGTTTTAATTACCGGTTACCAACGGGTTTATCTGCCGTGTAAAAGTAGTTGTCAATTGATCAGTTACTTGATTCCTCTGTTCTCTCAACGATCATTCAGAGGATTCCGTTTACACCCAAGCCATTTTTTCATGGATTAATTGGGGATTACACGGAATTTAAAGATCATGGTTGTGGAGGCAGGGGATAGGGTCAAGAAATTGATTCCAAAAATGCATTAACTTGGTTTTTGTACCATCCTCCAAATCCCAAGGTTTCGTATTGGTATTGAAAGCCTTGAAGATGCTCTGCCTGATATTGAATTATTTGGCATTTTTCGCCAAGTTTTTCTTTTAAGTTTACAGCATCTTGATAGGTGGTGATGGTATCCTCTGAAGCTGCAAGAATTAGTACAGGAACATCCATGTTTTGGAGAGAGGCCCGATAATTCTCTGCAGGCTCCGGAAGTATTAAGGTCTTGTTTTTGGCTTGATACCTGTCAATGATAAGCGAGGTGTCTGTAACATAGCCTTCACCAATAATAAAGTCGATTTTTTCATGAATTAAGGGGTATGCTTTAGCCGTAATGATGGTGCCCATTGACATGCCCCAGAGCCCAATTTTTTTTCCTTCAAACTTATGGGATATCTCATTTACCACGGCGGTTAAGTCCGTGACAAATTCTAAATAATAGAGAGCGTTACGGTCAATGTTAAAATCATCGCTTTTTCCGAAGCCACGATAGTCAAAAGTGACCACGGTGTAGCCTGACTTTGCCATGATCCCAGCATAATAAACGAAGTAGGACATATTACCCGCATCAGGGTAAGCGAGGACTAGGACCGTGTTCTTGGTTTTGGACTTATCTGCTTCATAGATCCAAGTGTTGAGGTTAATGCCATTTTCAGTGGTAATGATAAGCTCTTCATAAGACAAGTTGACCGAATCTGGGGTAAGGATATATTCATGGTCGGGGTCTATGGCATAGAGAGTGTGTGTTAGAAAAAAAAGAAAAATTAAACAGGAGATTTTCATGTTCGATTTGTTTATATGAAAGAAGTAAATAACAAAATATGGGCATAAAAATCAATAAAAGAAAAACAAGGTGGATAATTGCGTTTTACGAGTTGCCTTTGTGACATTTCATTGTTCCGATAAACAAAGAAATTTATCCCCCCCTGGAATATTGCTTGATCTGCAATAGTCTCCGCAGGTAGGCCTCTCGGTCTTGGCGGATCACGATGAATGTATATCGACGGTATGAACGAATTCCGGTGAATACCATGTCCTGGCGATCTATTGGAAAATTAACGGAATTTAGTCCCTACAGATTCTCCAGAATCAGCCCTGTAAGGGCGTCATCACCATAGCCATAGGGGAATCCCATGGTTAAATGATCCCTCCAAAGTTTCCCGTTTTAGCGGCGTGGACCTCCCTATTCCTTATAAGTTCCCGCTAAAACCCATCCAAGTCACAGAGAAAAAAGAATGAACACAAGTTTTTTCACCACAATCATTACCTGATCCATATTTGAAGCCAAGCCTATTGGAAGTCATCTGGATAGATATATACGGTGATTGCGTCTTCCAATTTGGAATAGGCGAGGGCTGAATTGAGTTGGACGAAATAAGAATAATCCTTTTGAGAGCGCAGGATCAAAATGATACCGGGTTTCTGGCTGGTTTGGAGTCCATACCAGAGCGATTGGCCGATAGCGTTTTTCCATTTACTTGCCCATTCCACTTCAAAGGCAAACTCATCAGTCAGCAGGTCTACACGCCCACTTTTGACGGCATATTCCCGTTTTCCCGTTGATTTTTTCCTGGATGGCATCGGCATAATCTTTCTCCTTCCATTTTCTGGATTGCGCCATGGAGATGGAGGTTAAGGCCATCAGGACACCAACCAACAATACGCATTGGACGTTCAATACCTTCATATCAGCGTGAAATTAGCTAAATGGAAAACCGATCCGGTCATCATTTTTCCTGCTGTTGCGCCTGCGACATCCCATCACAAAAACCGTTTCAATGCCCGCGCTGAGACCGTGCCGCCAATGGAAAGTGACGACGTCGCTGCTGGGCTAGGTGCATTGAGGACATTGATGGCATGGGTGTTTTCGGTAATGGCAAAATCATCCAGTAGCCCTCCTGTGCGGTCGCATGCCTGGGCCCTTACACCTGCGCCACCATCCACAAGGTCGTCTTCCTTGATGTCTGGAATCAGCTCTTGCAAGGCCGTGGTAAAGGCTGCTTTGGAGAAGGAGCGGTAATATTCGCCAATGCCAGTTTTCCAATATTTGGCGGCCACCTTCTGAAGTCCTGGCCAAGTGATGGATTCACGAAATTCCTTGAGGTTAAAATCCGTTCTTTTATACCCTTCACGCTTGAAGGCCATGACGGCGTTGGGGCCTGCTTCGACACCACCTTTCATCATGCGGGTAAAGTGTACGCCTAAGAAAGGAAAATTAGGATCAGGAACCGGATAAATCAGGTTTTTGACCAAATACTCCCGTTCTTTTTTGAGTTTATAGTATTCTCCACGGAAAGGGATGATTTTGACGTCCAGGTCCAATTCACCGTTCATATCGGCCACTTTATCCGAATATAGTCCTGCGCAATTGATCATTAGCCGGGAAAGAATGGTTTTACCAGTAGTGATCAGCTCTGTTTGATTGGCTTTATGGTTGATTTTTTTGACTTGGTGGTCAAGCAGGATTTCTCCGCCCAGGGATTTGAATTTTTCCCCATAGGCCAAAGCCACTTTTTTATAATCCACGATTCCGGTTTGGGGCACGTGGAGGGCCGCCACACCCTTGCAGTAGGGCTCATATTCCTTTAGTTCGTCTAAGGTGATTTGGCGGGTGCCTTTTAGTCCATTTTGCAGGCCTCGCTTAAGCAGGTTTTGCAGGAGGGGAAGCTGCTCATCTTTTGTGGCGACCACGACCTTCCCCGTGATCTCAAAGGGGATGTTTTCTTCCTCACAAAACTGGATCAGCTCGTGGTAGCCGCTGATGCAATTGGTGGCTTTTAGAGACCCTGGCTTGTAATAGAGGCCGGAGTGAATCACACCTGAATTATTGCCGGTTTGGTGCTTCGCCAGTTCATGCTCCTTTTCCAAGATTACCACCTTCAATTCTGGTCGTTGCTGTATGATTTTCAGTCCAGTGGCTAAGCCCACTATGCCACCACCTACTATTGCAATATCGTATGTCATTTTTTTCTCTCCTGAAGTTTTTGAACCTTGACAGTTTATGTGCTAAAAACTATGATGGACAAATATACATATTCCTGCTTTATCGCGGGAGGGAAAAGGAGCACCAAGGTGAGGGAATTGCCTTAAATAATGCTAAGATGAGCTAGTACATACCGCGAAATATAGGATATTGTTATCTGGTTATTTTACCATTTTACTTTCACCAAACTATGAAGGAAACGGATTTTGTGCGTTATTGCGGTTTTAAAGCAGAAACTTCATGGCAGACAAGCAAGATAAAGAAGAAGCAAAGCGACAACGGGAAGAAGAGAAGCGGCAGAAAAGCATCGATTCTGAGCTTAAGAAATCCAAGTCCGTCTCAAATGACGGGACGAAGTCACATGGTGAGATTCTGAAGCAGCAGATCACTGAGGGGCTGGAAACATACGATAAAAAAGCAAGTAGTTTACTGCTCAGTTCGCTGACGGCCGGATTGGAAATCGGGTTTAGTTATTTGCTGATTTGTACAGTATATGCCTATTTTTCCAAAAGCCTGTCTGAAGACATCAGCTATAAATTGACCGCTTTGGTGTATCCTGTGGGATTTATCATGGTTATTTTGGGCCAATCCATTCTGTTTACCGAACAAACTTCCTTATTGACCTTGCCCGTGCTGAATAAAAAACGGAGTGTTGGAAGTCTGCTGAAAATCTGGGGATTGGTGATTTCAGGTAACCTAATTGGCGGTTTCCTGATTGCAATGCTGCTGCTATGGATCGGTCCGCGACTGGGTATTTTTGATATGCAGATTGTCGGTAAGGTAGCCCTTCATGCAGTGGATTTTCCCAGTTTGGTGATTTTTACCAGTGCGGTATTGGCTGGATGGCTAATGGGCTTACTGTCGTGGTTATTGTCCTCCTCCCGGGACACATTGAGTAAAATAGTGATTATTTTCATCATCACTTCCATGATGGCCTTTACCGGACTTCACCATAGTATCGTGGGAAATGTGGAAGTGTTTGCCGGTTTGATAGGCTCACCGGAAATTACATTTGAGCGATACCTTAACTTCCAAGTGTTTGCACTCTTAGGAAATGCAGTGGGCGGAGCCGTTTTCGTGGCACTGCTGAAGTACCGGGCCTTTGTGTACAACATAGACGTTAAATAATGGAAAGGGACATTCCTGCATGAACCTTTTTCCGCTTTGATTCCTTTATTCCACGTACAAGACCAAACCTTTCAGGTATTCTGTTTCCGTATGGAATGCATTGATCGGATGGTCTGCAGGCTGGGTGAGTTGCTGTAGGATACGAACACTCCTGCCTACCTCGATCGCTGCTGCGGTGATGGTATGGGCAAATAGCTGCTTGTCCACCACTTGTGAGCAGCTGAATGTAAACAGGATGCCACCAGGCTTAATATGCTTCAGTGCTTCTGCATTCAGCCTTTTGTAGGCTTGGACAGCATTATGGCGAGCCTTCATGTTTTTGGCAAATGCCGGCGGATCCAGCACGATCACATCATAATCTTGCTCTATTTCTCGAATGTATTTGACGACATCCGCTACTTTGGAAGCATGCTTTCCGTCAAATTGGCGATTGAGCTGTAAGTTTTTCTCTGTGAGTTCAATGGCTTTTGCGGAAATGTCTACCGAATGCACTTCTGCGGCACCTGCTTCCAAGGCGGCAATGGAGAAGCCACCGGAATAGCAAAAGGTGTTCAGCACTTTTTTCCCTTGGCTGTACGTTCCCAGCAGTTTTCGGTTTTCCCGTTGGTCGATGAAAAAACCTGTCTTTTGCCCTTTTTCCCAGTCGATTTCATACTTGCAGCCATTTTCCAGCACTACATTGGTCAGGGGGGCGCCGTAAAGAAACTGGTTTTCGATGCCCGCCAAGCCCTTAAGTGTCTCAGCACTCTTGTCGTAAACGGCCTTTAATTTTTCTCCATAAACAGTTTGCAATGCGGTTGAAATTTCCTCCCGGTGTTGGTACATTCCCACACTGTGGGTTTGGAGCACTGCCGTACCATGGTAATGGTCGATGATCAGTCCTGGGAGTTGATCGCCTTCCCCGTGAACGAGGCGGTACACATTGGTGGCAGGATTATCGGCCAGCCCGATCTTCGCCCGCATTTCGTAAGCGTTTTGGAGCTTCTCTTCCCAAAAGGCAGCATTGATTTCTTTTGGCTCGAAACTGATAATGCGGACGGTAATGGAGCCTTTTTGATAATGACCCGTGCCCAAAAATTCTTGTCGATGACTGAAGACGCTGACGAGCTGACCGTTTTTGAGGTCTGGAGCTGTATGGGCAATCGCACCTGAAAACACCCAATGGTGCCTTCTTTTGAGGGATATTTCTTTGCCTTTTTTTAGGGTGATTTGTGGATACGTAGTCATAGGTCTATGGAGCTAAAAAATCCCTTTTTAGACATGCAGTCATGTCCAAAAAGGGATTGGGCAATGGTTTTTCTTTTGGTAAGTTTACCCTTTTTGGTACATGCTTTCCCGAAGGGCCTTGATTTCGTCACTTTCAAGGTAATCATCATAGCTCATCCTTCTGTCGATGGTGCCATTAGGAGTGAATTCTATGATTCTATTGGCCGTAGACTGGACAAAAGCATGGTCATATGAGGATAAGAGCACGGTGCCGTTGAATTCTATGATGGCGTTGTTAAAGGCTGTGATGGATTCCAAGTCCAAGTGGTTGGTCGGTTCATCCATGACCAAAAGGTTGGGGTTTTGGAGCATCATTTTGGAGATCATGCACCTTACTTTTTCACCTCCAGAGAGTACCGAAGCCGATTTTAAGGTTTCTTCTCCCGTAAACAGCATTCGGCCGAGAAATGTCCTCACGTATGCCTCTTCTTGGTTGGAAGAATACTGACGCAACCAATCGATCAGATTCAGGTCGGTTTTGAAGTATTCCGAATTGTCATTTGGCAGATAAGCCTTGTTGATGGTTACGCCCCATTTAAACTCTCCCTTTTGGGTAGGAATTTCTTCCATGATGGTCTGGAAGAATTTGTTGACCGCTTGTTTGGTCCTGGAAATGAAAGCAATTTTGTCGCCTTTGTCCACCATCAGGTTTACATCGGTGAAGTAAGTGGTCCCTTCGTCCTTCAGCTCGAGTTCTTCAGTCATGAAGATTTGATCACCCGCTTCCCTTTCAGGTTTGAAGATGATGCCCGGGTATTTACGGGTAGAAGGCTGGATGTCTTCCACGTTGAGCTTTTCCAACATTTTCTTTCTGGCCGTGGCCTGCTTGGACTTGGCCACGTTGGCAGAGAACCGCTCGATAAATTGCTGAAGCTCTTTTCGCTTTTCCTCTGCTTTTTTGTTTTGATCGGCTTTTTGCTTGGCCGCCAGTTGGGATGATTCGTACCAGAAGGTATAATTACCACTGTAGATTTTGATCTTACTGAAGTCAATGTCCACGATGTGGGTGGATACGGCATCCAAGAAGTGCCGGTCGTGGGAAACGACTATCACCAGGTTTTTGAAATTGACCAAGAAGTTTTCCAGCCAATTGATGGTTTCGGCATCCAGGTCGTTAGTAGGCTCATCGAGGATGAGGATGTCTGGATTTCCGAACAAGGCCTGGGCAAGCAAGACCCTCACTTTTTGGTTACCGGCAAGGTCTTTCATCAAGACATGGTGAAGGTCTTCAGAAATGCCCAAACCAGAAAGCATGGCAGCGGCATCAGATTCCGCATTCCAACCGTCCATTTCTGCAAATTCAGCTTCCAGTTCTGACGCCCGCAATCCGTCTTCCTCCGAAAAGTCAGGTTTCATGTAGATCGCATCTTTTTCCTCCATGATAGCGTACAGCTTTTTATGGCCCATCACCACTGTTTTGAGTACTTCCACTTCATCAAATTCAAAGTGGTTTTGTTTCAAAACGGCCATACGCTGGCCAGGCGTGATATTTATACTGCCGGTGGTACTGTCTTGGTCACCAGAAAGGATCTTCAGGAAGGTGGATTTTCCTGCCCCGTTGGCACCGATCACACCATAGCAGTTGCCTGGGGTGAACTTTAAGTTTACTTCATCAAAAAGGGTTCGTTTTCCGAACTTTAAAGAAAGATTATCTACTGAAATCATGGATCGTTCCGTTGCTGTTTTTACAAGTGGCAAAGATACAAATTTTATTGGGCGGAGAAACGATTTTTGCCACCGATAAGGGCGGTTGATGAGAATAAAAGGTGGATGGGAGTCATTTTAAAATAAATATGCCCCATCTGTAAAGGACCATGCCGTCCAATCCTCTTTGGTTACCTTCCAAGCTTCCTGCCGCCGGCTATGCTAAGTTTTGATTCAGGACCAACCGTAAAGTTGGGTACTGCCCGTTTGCTTCACGTTAAAGCCACGGATTACTTAAAAGTGCTGCAAAGCTATCAAGTGTATGCTGTAGCGTGCCCTGAATGGAGTATTGGTGGCCATTAAATAAAAAGCCGCTGGTCTGTACGACAAACCAACGGCCCTTCAAAAATTAATCGGCTGTTAATCAACTGTTATATGATATTAAACCGCCATGGAGTGATGTTTTTCATCTTCCAAGGCTTTGCGTTTTTTTTCGACTTTTTTTTGGTTTGTGTCAATGACCAATGTCAGTAAGCCACCGACAGCACAAAAGGTCATCATGATGACCATCGGACTGGCTGTGCCATTGTGGAAAATACTGACCGCTCCTGATACCACACCGCCCATGGCCATCCGCATACTGCCCATCATGGCGGCAGCACTTCCAGCATTTCTGCTAAATGGTGCCAATGTCAGGGCAGCCGCATTGGGGTTACACAACCCGTGGCCGGTAAGGAAAATAAACATCATTCCGATCAGGGTGTATACATTTAACCATCCATTCCAAACGCCCAAGATCATGGCAAAACCAATGATCGTCTGGTAAGTCAGGGCGACCTTGATGATCTGCTCACTGGTGAATTTCTTAAGCAAAATGTGGTTTAGCTGTGTGGAGCCGATCATGGAAAAGGCCAACAGGGCAAATATCCATCCGTATTGCTGCTCAGTGACCCCATAGATGTTCATGAAAACATCAGCAGAACCAGAGATATAGGCAAATGGAGCGGCACCGGCCACACCACCGATCAGCATATAAACCAGGAATTGGCGGTTTTTGGTGACTTCCACGTATTTTTTTACGACTTGCTTGGGCTTCAGGGAAACTTCATGGTCTGGCTTTGCGCCGTCAGGCAAGAAGAAATAAGAAGCCATCAAAATCACCAGTGTGATGCCGGCCAAGATCATGAAAACGGTGTGCCAGTCATAATGGGCAGTGACAAAACCGCCCACAGTAGGCGCAATCATAGGAGAAACTGCGATCACAAGCATCAGTAGCGCCATCGCTTGTGCGGTCTTGTTTACCGGGAAAATATCCCTCACCATTGCTTGGGCAGCCACCATGCCGGCACAGCCCCCAATGGCTTGAACAAAACGCATCAAGATCAGGTTTTCCACACTATTGCTCCAGGCACAGGCCATGGAAGCCAGGACATAGATCAATAATCCAATATACAAGGGCTTTTTCCTGCCAAATCGATCCAATAAAGGGCCATAAAAAAGCTGACCAATGGCTATTCCTACCAAATAACTGGTAAGCGAAAGCTGGACATTGGCAATGCTAGTTCCGAGGTTTTTCGCAATGGAAGGAAACCCAGGAAGGTACATGTCAATGGAAAAAGGGCTGATGGTACTCAAGGCCCCCAAAATTAAAATAACTACAAAATATTGCTTTTTGCTCATACCCCTTCTGACATTATCGGATCAAAATAAACTTTGTCTTACTCCCAACACCAACTTTGTTAGCTTAGTTCGAAAAGGTAAGGGGTAAATATTGTTTTATTCGTAATTTTTATAATAATTAATTGTGTTAAAAGTAGGTGTAGGGTGTTTTTGTTAGAATTTAGTTTAGGTTAGGTTCGAGTTTGAGTGAAATATTATTTCTATAAATATATTATTATTGGTTTATTATTTTGTTTTGGTTGATGGTGGCATCCAGAGAAAATTGGAAAAGGGTGTGGAGAATACCATGCAGGCGACGGCTTATTTTATTCGATAAGTGTCAGGCTGAAAAAATACCTTTTATTATCAAATAGCAGCAAGTGATAAAGGTCTTTGAATCGATTCGATTACCTTTCTGCAAAGTCAAGCATTTAAAGGCTTGTTTCGGTTGATGATAAATCAAGTAACCTAGGCCATGATGATGTGAAGTTGGCCTGTTTGCAACGTGTGATTTTTTACCCTAAATAATTCCCCTGTCAACATGAAGCCAAGAATTTCCCTTTATTGCTTTTTTATTTGGTGCATGTACATGCTGCCCGTCCTTCCGGTACATGGCCAGCTGACTACGGTGGGGAAGGAGTTTTGGGTCGGGTTTATGGACAACAATACAGATGGAAGAAATGGGAAAGCGGTGATTGTTATTTCTGCAAATGAACCTGCAAAAGGCACCATAGACCTCAGTGGGATTGCTGCAGGGATGGTATATTCCTTTGATTTGGCGAAAGGGGAAAGCTATACCATGCGGGTTCCTGAATATGACCTTGATTTGCTGCATAGAAATTCCGGAATCAAAGAGAATAAAGGCATTTTTATTACCTCAACCGGAAAAGTTTCTGTTTTTGCCTTTAACGAGCGCTTTAAAAGTGCTGATGGAACAGTTGTATTGCCCAAACGAACGCTTGGGAAGGATTATCTCGTCACCTCGCATTACGAAATCACGCCCAATACTACTCCCGGAGCGGAAATGAATGTGAATGATGAGAGTACCTTACTGGTGGTGGGAGTGGAAGATCACACTACGGTGGAAATCACTCCTTCTGTCAATACCATCGATGGGAAGCAGGCGGATGTGCCTTTTACGGTGCTCCTTCAGGCCGGCGAAAGCTATCAACTAAAAGCCAAAGGAGACTTGACGGGTAGCCGGGTAAGGGTGCGCGATGACCAATCGTCTGACTGTAAAAACATTGCGGTGTTTGGGGGGAATAAATGGTCCGGCGTCGGGGAATGCGGATCGGCACCGGATCACTTGTTTCAGCAAATGTATCCCGTAAATACCTGGGGGAAATCTTCCATCCATGTTCCGTTAAAATCCCGCTCTTCAGGTGAATTGGTAAAGGTGTTGGCAGCAGAAAATGGTACCACTATCATGGCGAACGGCCAAAGTAAGGGAACGCTTGATGCAGGTGAATGGATGGCCATGGACGTAGGTCCTGATGAGGTGGTTTCCATCCGCGGATCAAAAGACATTTCTGTTACCGCCTTTTCCAAAAGTAGAAATTGTAATGATCAACAGGATCCCCTTTATGCTTTGGGTGACCCGTTTATGGTGACCTTAAACCCCTCTGAAAGATTGTTGGAAGATGTGACCTTCACATCGATGGATATCGTACAAATCCAATTTCACTACGTCAATATTGTCGTCAAACAGGCAGGAATCAATGGGATGCGATTGGATGGGGAGGATATATCGGCAGCTTTTCAGCCTGTTCCCGGCAACACCGATTATGCCTATGCCAGGATGGAGGTGGAAGGTGGTGTTCACCGATTGAATAATCCGGGAGGTTTTATTGCGTATGCCTATGGTTTTGGTGACCTGGAATCCTATGGATATGCGGTAGGGGCCAATTTGGAAAACCTGGATTTTTCTACGGATACGTATTATGATAATTTTGAGGTGATAGGAGAAAATGTGACGTGTCTCGATCAACCCTTTACATGGAAGATCGTTCCTGAAAACCCTGTTTTTGATTACTTTAATTGGTATATCGAAGGGGCGGAAGAGGCCAAATTCGGAGCGGAGATACAGCACGAATTTAAGGAACCGGGAACCTATCAAGTGACCGTTTATGCTTCGGATGGCCCGACCACTTGTGACCACATTGAAGAAATTCATTTTGACGTTTCGGTCGTGGCTACCCATGCCAAAATTTTGGGAGATGATTTTGTATGTGAGGGGATGGGGCCGATCACTTACGAGGCTGTTGAAATGAAGAATATTGACCATTTTGAATGGGAGGTAACGGGTGGGGAGCTGCTTTCTACGGAAGGGAATAAGGCCACCGTTTTATGGGATGTTAGCTCGGATATGGCGACGGTTTCGCTTTTGCCCTACACGGAGCAAGGTTGTCCTGGCGCGCCGATCTCCAAGGCCATAACCCTTTGGGATCCTGCGACGCCAGCGGCACCAGATGGGCCGGAGGAAGTATGTGCGGATCCCGAAACTTCACATCTGTATCAAGTAATAGCTCCGGAGGAGGAGCTTGGGTACCGTTGGTTTGTAGAGGGCGGAGTGTTGGTTACGGCCAATGATCAAGAAAGGGTAGAAGTCAGGTGGAATGCCTTGGAAACAGAAAAAAGGATTTGGTATGAGGTGTATCAAAAAGCTGCTCCGCAATGTATGGAGGCTTCTGAGGTATTGCAGGTTCGGGTAAACGATCCCATTACCGCGACACCTGCTATCCAGGATGTTGCCTGCCATGGAGGGAATTCTGGTGAAATACGCTTGGAAGTTTCAGGGGGAAAAAGTCCTTATACTTACCAATGGAGCCATGATGGTTCATTGAACAGTCCATTGGCAAAGGACTTGGACACCGGGGCCTATGATGTAAGCATTACCGATGCGTTGGGTTGTCAAGTTCATTATACCGATTTGCAGGTGGAGCAGCCTGCTCCTTTAACAGCATCCGTTATGTCAAATCCAGGAACAAGCTGTTATGGCATGGCAGATGCTGAAGTGGTCTTAAATGTTAGTGGCGGTACGGGACCGTACCGCATTGATCATGAAGCTGAGGTAAATGGAAATGAAATGCGGGTAAAGACCTTGGCAGCGGGAAGCCATGCTTTTATCGTTTTCGATGCCAATGATTGCCAAGTCGATTTGGAAGTAGAGGTGTCACAGCCAAGGCCATTGGAAGCGAGGATTGAGGTGCTGACCAGGAGTTGTCCCGGGGAATCAGGAGGGGCATTGATGGCCATTCCTACTGGCGGAACCAGCCCTTATCAGTTTACTTGGGATTATGGAAGCAGTACCCAGGCAACACTCGAAGCTATTCCCAAGGGGGAGTACAGCGTGACCGTTCAGGACAATCATGGATGCTTAGCTTTTGCGCGTGAAAGAATACAGGAGTTACCCCCCGAAGTGAGGATGCCTACAGGCTTTAATCCCCAAGGAGGAGGTGTCAATAGCATATATCAACCCGTGTCAAGCTGTCCGATTGAATTTACCTTAAGGATCTACAACCGCTGGGGGGAGTTGATTTATTCCGGATCCCAGGGATGGGATGGGACTTTTAAAGGAGATTTGGCCTCAAACGATTCCTACACTTACTTTTTGGAATACCGCTATCGTATGGACGGGGAATACATTTCCAGTCAAAAGAGAGGCGTATTCACGATAGTCAACTGATTACATAAGGAGGGTCAGTAGGTCCAGGTTTTCATTGAGGTAATTATATTTAAAGCGATTTTCCTTCAGGCGATCAAAAATCCCGGGCAGGTTTTGAGGATCCTTGAGCTCGATGCCTACTACTGCAGGGCCGTTTTCCCTGTTGTTCTTTTTGGTGAACTGAAAATAAGCGATGTCATCATCTGGCCCAAGGATTTTGGAGACGAAGTCTTTCAGTGCTCCAGGGCGCTGGGGAAACTGAACCATGAAATAATGTTTGAGCCCTTCGTAGAGCAATGAGCGTTCTTTGATCTCTGCTGTTCGCATGATGTCGTTATTGCCACCGCTCACCACACAGACTACGTTCTTTCCTTTGAGTTTTTCCTTGTCGTAAAGTGAAAGGGCAGCCAAGGTCATGGCACCGGCAGGCTCCACCACAATCCCTTCATTATTGTAAAGGTTGAGAATGGTGGTGCAGATGCGGCCTTCAGGCACCAAGAGCATTTCGTCCAAGCTCTTCCGGCAGATCTCAAAGGTGATGTTGCCAACTTTTTTCACGGCTGCACCATCCACAAACCCATCTATTTCGTCCAAAACCGTGTTCTTTAGGTTTTGGATGGATGTCAGCATGGAAGGTGCCCCTTTGGGCTCTGTGCCGATCAGCTTGGTCTCGGGACTGGATTGTTCGAAATAAGTACTGACACCGGCAGCCATGCCTCCCCCGCCAATGGGAAGGAATAAATAATCCACTGGGAATTCAGCATCGTCCAAGATTTCCTTGGCAATGGTGCCTTGCCCTTCGATGACTTTGGGGTCGTCAAAGGGGTGTACGAAAACCGCTCCTCTTTCTTCGCAGTATTCAGCGGCCGTTTGGTAAGCATCGTCATACGTGTCTCCTGAAAGGACGATTTCCACCATTTCCTTACCAAACAATTTCATTCTGTTGATTTTCTGGGCAGAAGTTGTGGACGGAATGAAAATCGTGCCTTTGATGCCTAGCTTTTTGCAGGCAAAAGCAACCCCTTGGGCGTGGTTCCCTGCGCTGGCACAGACGACCCCACGGCTTTTCTCTTCTTCCGATAAGGAACTTATTTTATGATAAGCTCCCCGGATCTTGTAGGACCTTACCGCCTGGAGGTCTTCCCTTTTGAGGTAAACTCGGCATCCGTATTCCTCACTTAATTGCTCGTTGAATTGGAGCGGAGTAGGATGGAGGACTTCTTGGAGTGCTTCACTGGCTTCTATAATACCTTGAAAGGAGACCTGATTCATGACGGGGATGTTACATCTTGATAAATGGACTACAAATATACGGGGTTAGATAGGCTTGCGGAAATTTATACGACATTATGAGGTGCCTAAAATAGATTTCTCCCTTTTTAAAGCTTTTAAGAAGCTTTCCAATATCCAAGGTAGCATAATATTGAAAATTATTGAGCTGAAAAAGAGGGTACTAAACGTGTGTATGGTATTTTTTTTGACATAGGTTTTGCAATAAAAATAAGAACTACTACCTTTGCATCACTTCAAACGAGGAGTTGGAATAAGAATTGAAAAACAAACAGACAAAAGTCTTTAGTTCTTTAAGAAACTGGCTTTTGTAATTGATAAACGGAGTGGTAGTTCAGTTGGTTAGAATGCCTGCCTGTCACGCAGGAGGTCGCGGGTTCGAGTCCCGTCCATTCCGCTTGAATATTTTAGTTCTTTTCTGAAAATACAGTAGCTTGAGCAGTGTAATGTTTCTAACATATATTCGCTGATTCGGGTTCATCAAAAAATTGGAGTGGTAGTTCAGTTGGTTAGAATGCCTGCCTGTCACGCAGGAGGTCGCGGGTTCGAGTCCCGTCCATTCCGCAAAAGCCTCACGAAAGTGAGGCTTTTTGCATTTTTGGGCGATTAGAATTTTAGCTAGACTCCAAGGATGCTTGGGATCAAGCCTTATTTCGGATCAAGCCGAAAAGATGGAGGTAGCCTATTTCGATGGGTAAATATGTTCTTCGCCACCTTTGGTTGCTATTTGGCCACGGATGAACGCTGATAAACACAG
>JGI2924J29684_1078470_pt1 | contig 53932 bp, 67 predicted proteins | sample BenlonsequencITS_FD_29684 | JGI IMG/M metagenome (IMG submission 29684) | reverse complement strand
AGAGCGGCCGAATGGGACACACTGCTAATGTGTTGCCCGGGCAACCGGGCCGAGGGTTCAAATCCCTCCGTTTCCGCCAAACACCATGTCAGAGGGCATGTTTTCGCATTGCCCGCTGTCCTTGTTTGCTAAGAACGCTGTTTCGTGGAGCAAACGTGGAGCAGAGAGCGGACGCTCGCGTTTTTTCGGGTGACTCTTGCACGTGATCGCCGGGGCGCAAGCGAGCAATCCCCGGCCACAGCGGGCGTGTGCGGGGTTCAGGCGGCGTCGTACTCGTCGAGCACTTGCCGCACCTCTTCCCAGTAGGAGTTGCCGAGGTGCTTGTAGATCTCGGTGGTCTTGCTGCTGGCGTGGCCGAGGATCTCCTGCACCACGCTCAATGGCACGCCTTTGCGCAACAGCCGTGAGGCGCAGGTGTGCCGGAGGTCGTGGCGGCGGACGTGGCCGATGAGCACTCCGGCGCGGCGCGCGTGGGCGCAGGCGGCCTGGAAGCGGTTCTCGAAGCGGTGGTCGTCCACCGGCCCGCGACCGTCCTCTGTGAACAGCAGCCCGGTGGTGGGTTTGCGCAACCCCTTCTCGTAGCGCACTTGCGGCGGCTTGCCGAGGCCGCGCTCGGCTATGTGCGCGTCGATCCTGGCCGCGAGGCGCCTGCTGACCGGGACGGCGCGGCGCTGGTGGTCCTTGGGCGTCTTCATCACCAGCGCCTCGCTGTCCCAGTTGCGCTCGACCTCCACGATCATCAAATGGGGGTTGTAGGACTCGATGTGGAAGCCGTACGCCTCCCCCAGGCGCATCCCGGTCTCGTGCAGGAAGTCGCAGAGGAACCCGTCCTGCGCGAGCTTGTGGAAGCGCTGGATCCCGTCGAACTCGAAGCGCTCCAGATACCGGTTCGGCGCGGGGGTGGGCCTGGGCCGTGCAACGCCCCGGCAGGGGTTCGCGCCGATCACCTCCTTGACCACCGCGGCCTCCAGATAGCCCGACAGCATGCTCAAACACTGGTAGACGCTCGCGGGCGCGAGGTCGCGCACGGTCCTTAGCTTTCCCCCGGGCAGCTCCTCGACGACGGGCTCGCCGAGCTGGTTGACCCAGCGCTGCACGTCCGAGCGTTTGATGTCCTCGATCCACCAGTCCCGCCAGTAGGGCATGACGTGCAGGTTCAGGTAGCAGGCTTTGCGCCTCTTGGTGCCCTCGGAGACGGTTCGCAGCGCCTGCCACTCGGGCTCGAAGTCCGCGAACCGCGTCTTGGCTGGCGCCGCTAGGGGCGCGGGGGCGGGGATCTTGCGCGACTCGACCTCCTTCGCGTCCGCCTGGCGTTTCGCCTCTGCCTTGCTCGGGTACGTGCCCGGCACGTAGAGCACCTTCACGCCGTAGCGGTACGCGCCCTTCCACATGCCGGAGGGCAGCTTCTTCGCCCAGCCCATCGCTAGCTCCTTCGCGGCTCGAGACCGGGCGCGCGGCCCCGCCGACCAGGCATTGCCACCGACCAGTCGAAATCTAGTTCGACCTCTAGGTCGGACAGATCGATAGCATCCAGGGATTCGAGCCTCTCCACCAGGGTCGGGGCGTCGACCCACAAACAATCGGCGAGCCTCTCTGTGGTGGTGTGCCGCTCGCCTTTGAGGGCTTCGACGAGATCGCGCGTCGGGATCAGCTTCCTGGCTGTCGCCCGGATCACTTCCAGCTCCTCCGCGGCCCTGCCTTTGGGGTGGTGCTCGGGGTCGCCGCGCTCGAGGTGGACGATCTCGTGGGCCAGGACGCTGCGCCGCCCGGCCTGGTCGAGGCTGTCGCACAGCCAGATGTGGTTGCCCTTGCGGAATCCTGCGCGCCGCCCGGGCAGGCGGCGCTTGCAGTCGACGACCACATGCGGGTACTTAACGGCCAGATGCCGCCAAGGATGGTATTTCCCGTCGATCACGAACACGCTGTCACGGTATCGCGGCCCACCGACAAAAAATGCGACACGAACAGGGGATACGAATCACAAACGTGTGATTACGCTCCCCCTTCGAAATCCTCGTCCGGGTCGGGTTTCTCCGCCCAATCCGGCCAGTCCCGAGCGGCCCAGCCCGGCTCCTCTAGATCCGTCTCCGCATCAAATGGCTCGTTGGACAAGTCGTCGATCCATTCTGGGTAGCTCCTGTCCGTCCAGTGCTGCACCCATCCGGGCAGCCCCTCCGGGCGGCGCGTCAGCGCGTCCTTCACCATGCCCCTGACCGCCAGCTTGGAGGCGGCGGGTATCGGATGCGCGCGCTCGATGGCGGCGGCCTCGCGGGACATCAGCGAGAAGGCGAGCTTCGCTGTGGCGAGCAGCGTCCGCTTGTCCTGCTCCCACTCCTCGACGGGCAAGGGGTCGTCCTCGATCCGGTCCGCGGCCACGAACCGCCCCAGATACCTCTCGAGCATCTCGCTGGACGTGCGCAAAACCTTCTGCACCCTCCGCAGCGACATGCTCATCGTAAAGTCGATGTACACGTCTTTCGGACGGTCCTCCGTCCAATTCCCGTTCCCTCCGAACCCCTCCGCGAACGCCCGCAGCGCCGGAATCTTCATCCCCTCTGGCGTGACGGGCTCTTCCCAGGAGTCCCCGAGCATGCCCTGGGCCCACATGTCCAGGTGGAGCTCGAGCTCGGATTTCTTGGTCATGAAGGCGACGTCCATGTCGTAGCAGAGCTGCAAGACCTCCTCGCGCATCTCCTCCCTGCGGTCGTTCTCCGCCTCCAACTGACGCTCGCGCCGCTGGATCTCGAAGTACAAGTCGTCCGTGTAAGCGCGGGTGAGGTCGGCGGGGGAAGGCGGGAGCGTCGGGTCGTGGGGGGACTCCGCCTGCCTCGCGACGACCTCCACGCGCTCGAAAGGCACGCCGAACGCCGTCGCGAGGCTTTGGAGCGTCTTCTTGTTCGGCATCACCGACAGCGCCGGGCGCGTGTCGTTGACGAGCCGGTTGATGGTGTCCCGAGAGAGGCCCGACGCCTCCGCCAGCGCGCTCTGGTTGCCGGAGAAGGCGCGCTCCATCTCGGCCCGCACGAACGCCGTGAAGGCGTTGGCAGAGCCGGGCTCAGAAACCTGCTGCCGCGAGCGGCGCGGCGTGTCGGGTTTGTTCACAGCCGCGACGCCCCTAGTTTCCACATGCCTATCTGCGGTTTCATGCCCGAGACGCTATAGGGCCAACCCGAAAATGTCAACCACGAAACCAGCAGTACGCTATCCAACTGTCGGTCCTGTATGCCACACTCTCTGTGGCTGGCGACCACTGGCCACAGGATCGAAGGAAAGGCACACACGGCTATGAGGGTACGCGCAATCGACCCGGCCCTGCTACGGGCGCACATGAACCACCGCAAACTCAGCCAAGCGGGGCTCGCCCGTGAGGCGTTCGTCTCCCGCCAGATGATCAGCATGCTCGCCTCCGGCGCTCGCGGCGGCTGCACCGAGCGCGTCGCGCAGAGCATCGAGAAGGCCCTGCGCGTGCGGCGCGGCACCCTCTTCGCCTACGGGCCCGAGCCAAGGAGCGCCGCGTGAGCGCCCAGTCGCCATGGCTGACCGTCCAGGAGGCCGCAGACTACGCCCGCCGCCACCCCGTCACCGTCCGCGCCGCGCTCAGCTCAGGGCAGCTGAAAGGCTACCGGCGCACCGTGCCGGGCGGTACATGGTCGATCCGCCGCGACGACCTCGAGGCGTGGCTGACACAGCCGCCGGTCCAGCGCCGCCGCAAACGCCCCAACGCCGCCGCCGCAGCATGACACACAGGAGGGAACAGAAGTGACCACAATGATCGCGGCGGGAGAGCCCAGCGACTCCCGTTTCACCCACGCCCTACAGGCGATCCGCGAGGCCAAAGCCTCGCTCGTCGAGCTCGCCGTGGAAGCGGACGACGACGCTGCGGCGCAGGCGCTTCGCGCGGTGGCGCGGTTGCAGCACGCGGAGAAGGTGTGCCTGGGCGCGGGCCACTGGTGGCGAAGGAGCGCGGCATGACCATCATCACCACACGGGCGGAGGTGTCGCGCGACCGTTGGGGCCGCCCGCTCATCGCCCCGCCCGGCGGCGGCAAGCCGGTCCCCTACCAGCGGACCACGAGGTTTGTCGCGGCCCTGTCGGACACCTACTCGCTGTCGCAGTGGCAGCGCCGCCAGGTCGCGACCGGGCTCGCGGCACGCCCGGACCTGCTCCTCGCCGCCTCGACCGCCGACCCGACAGACAAGGCGGGGTTGGACCGGATCTGCGAGCAAGCAGCGGAGGCGGCCGGGGCGAAACGAGCGGCGACCGTCGGCGCCGCCTTGCACAGGCTGACCGAGCGCGTCGACCTCGGCCAGGACACCGGCCCGGTGCCCGAGGCGCACAGAGCCGACATCGCCGCCTTCCAGCGCGAGACGTCCGGGCTCCAGGTCGCCGCTGTCGAGCAGTTCCGGGTGAACGACGAGCTGAAGGTCGCGGGCACCGCAGACCGGATCGTGCGCTGGCGCGGGAAGCTCCACATCGCGGACGTGAAGACCGGCAGCGTCGAGCACGACGTCGGGCGGATCGCGATGCAGCTCGCCATGTACGCCCACAGCGTCCCCTACGATCCCGCTGTCGGCGAGCGACGACCCGACCCCGAGCCCGTCGACCTCGGCAGCGCCCTGATCGTCCACCTCCCCGCAGGAGAAGGACACTGCGAGCTGATCTGGGTGAACATCCGCGAGGGCTGGGAAGCCTGCCAGCTCGCCGCGAAGGTGTGGGCCTGGCGCAAGCACAAGCTGCGCGACCTCACAGCGGCGTTCGCCGCATAAAAGCTCCCCGGCATAAGCCGGGGCGACGACTTCCCCCTTCCCCGAACACGGGAGAAGTCTGCCCATTGGAATCAAACACCAGTTCTTTTCCGCTCTTCATCAAACACATGGAAGGAAACAACAATCATGTCCGAATACCTGACCCCGCCCTCCGCCGGAGACTGGTTCCGCTACGGCGAGCACGAGGGGGAGCTGCTGCTCGTCACCCCGCACGAGTTCCGCGAGGGCGCGCCCAGCCAATGGGGCGACCGCGACGTCGTCGACTGCACCGTCATCGCCATCGACGACGCGGGGCGCGCGGAGCAGTACGACGACGTGGAGATCGACAAGAAACGCCTCGTCAAATCATTGCGGAAAGCCATCGGCAAAGGCTCGGTCCTCGGGCGCCTCGCCAAGGGCGAGTCCAAAAACGGCTTCCCCGCCCCCTGGATCCTCGTCGACCCCACCCCCGCCGACCGCGAACTCGCCGACAAAGCCCTCACCGGCTCGGCGAAGCCGTCCGACGACCAGCCGCCGTGGTGAGCGCCAGCAGCGTCCGGTTGTCCCCCGAGCCTCGCCCGGGGTACAACCGGACCCCGGATCGCTGGGGCGCCGTGCCCATCCCGGCACGAGTCGCAGAGCGGGCTGCGAAGCACTGCCTGCCCGCGCTCGGGGGCTGCTGGATCAGCCTGTACTCGACCGCGAGCCACGGGTACGCGCAGATCGGCTGGCAAGACCGGGGCTTTCGCGCCATGACCACAGCCCACCGCGCCGCCTGGGTCTTCTTCCACGGGCAGATCCCCCTCGGGATGACCGTCGACCACCGCTGCAAGAACCGCCGCTGCGTGAACCCCGAGCACCTGCGGCTGCTGACGAACTTCGAGAACGCCCGCCGGACCCGTGGCCGGGACTGGCCCATCGGCGAATGCGCGCACGGGCACCCCAACAGCCTGCTGCGCGTCGCCGCGACCGGCAGAACCTACTGCTCCGCTTGCGCCGAGTGGCAGCCTGCGGCCACACGTCTCGCCGCCTGACCGAACCGAGAGGACGAAGATCACCATGGCCGCTTCGGTCTACGCCGAGCACGCCCCGAGGTACTGGGCCGCCGGGTGGCGCGGGGTCTTGCCCCTGCCGCCCGGCGCGAAGACCCCGCCCCCCACCGGGTTCACCGGGCACGACGGCCCGGCCCCCTCGTGGGCGGACGTTGTGGCGTGGTCGGAGGAGCGCGCGGGGTCGAACCTCGCCCTGCGCCTGCCCGACGGCGTCGTCGGGATCGACATCGACCACTACGCGGGCAAACGCGGCGGGGACACCCTCGCCGAGGCCGTGCGCCGCTGGGGGCCGCTGCCCCCCACCGTCATGTCGACCAGCCGGGAGGACGGCGTGTCGGGCATCCGCCTCTACCGCCTCCCCTCGCCCGCGGCGCTGACGACGCAGATCGGGTTCCCCGAGCTGGGGCTCGGCGGGATCGAGGTCGTCCAACGCCACCACCGCTACCTCGTGGCCCCGCCCTCCATCCATCCCGAGGGGCGCGCCTACCGATGGCTCGACTCCCAGGCCATGGGCCCGGCGGAGCTTCCCGAGCCCGGCTCGCTGCCGCTTCTGCCGGAGCGCTGGCGAGACGCCCTCGCCGCCGCCCCCGCGCCCATCGCCGCCCCCGCGCCCATCGCAGCGTCCGACCCCGCCGCCGCGCTCGCCTCGCTGCGCGGCGGCGCGATGAGCGAGACCGTGCGCGAGCGGCTCGACAAGCACGTCGCAACCGTGCGCGACCCCGGCGCGGGATCGCGCCACGACGCCGCGCTCAAAGGGGCCCTCGCCCTGCTGCGCCTGGGCGAGCAGGGCCACCCGGGGGTGCGTGAGGCACTCGACGAGCTCGGGCGCGCGTTCGTCGCAGCCACCACCGCAGACGGCAGCCGCACACCCCACCAAGCCGTCGACGAATTCCTCCGCATGGTCGAGAACCCGCGCGGGCACCGGCTCATCGCCGCCACCCCCACCCCCGACCCGGTCGCGCCCCGCCTGACCGACGAGGCCAACGCCGACCTGCTCGTCGCCGAGCACGGGCACGGGTTGCGCTACGACCCCGCGCGCGGCGCGTGGCTCGAATGGGACCAGTCCCGCTGGGCTTACCGACCCGACGACGCCGCCTGCTTCCAAGCCGCCGTCAAGACCGCGAAATCCCTGCCCGAGCAGACCAAGGAGGAGCGCGAGCACAAGCGCCGCTCCCTGAACCTGCGCGGCCTGGAGGCCATGGTCAAAACCGCCCGCCGCGACCCGAGGATCCGCGTGGACCCCGAGAGGCTCGACGCCGACCCCATGCTCCTCAACACCCCGGGCGGCGTCGTCGACCTCGCCACCGGGGCCCTGCGCGAGCACGACCCCGAGGCCCTGTGCACCAAACTCGCCGGCTGCGCCCCCGACTTCGCCCAGCGCACCCCCATCTTCGACGCGTTCCTCGCCGTCAGCCTCGCCGACGATGCCGAGCTGATCGGCTACCTGCGCCGCCTCGCCGGATTAGCGGCCATCGGCCTGCCCTCCCCCATCCTGCCCTTCCTCCACGGAGCCGGGGCGAATGGCAAATCCGTCTTCGCCAACATCCTGCTGCGCGTGTTGGGCGACTACGCCACCACCGCGCCCCCGGACTTCCTGCTCGCCTCGCGCGGGGACCGCCACGAGGCCGAGATCGCGCGCCTGAAGGGCATGCGCCTTGTCGTCTGCTCGGAGGTGGAGCGCGACTCGCGCTTCGACGAGGCCCGCATCAAGCTCCTCACCGGGGGCGACCGGCTCACCGCCCGCTTCCTGTACGGGCAGCACTTCACCTTCGCCCCCAGCCACTGCGTCTGGCTCATGGGCAACCACCAGCCCGAAGTGCGCGCAGGCGGCGTGAGCTTCTGGCGCCGGATGCGGATGATCCCCTTCACCGTCGTGGTCCCCGAGGCAGAGCGCGTCGACGCCCTCGACGAGCTCATCGCCCAAGAAGAAGGGCCGGGCGTGCTCGCGTGGATCGTGCGCGGAGCCCTCGAGGCCCGCCGCGACGGGCTCGCCGACCCCGAGAAGGTCCGCGCCGCCACCCGCGACTACGCCGAGGAGGAGGACGCGCTCGGGCGATTCCTCGCCGAGCGCTGCCGGATCGGGGGCGGGGACATGGTGAAGATCGAGGCCGGGCGCGTCTACCGCGCCTACAGCGCATGGTGCAGGCGCAGCGGCGAGAGCGAGATGAACCAGAACGTCTTCGGGCGCGAGCTCACCCGCCACGGGATCGGTCGTACCCGCTCGGGCAAGTGGTTCTACACCAACTTGCACCTGCTCCCCGACGACGAGGCCGACGAGCGGGAGGCCGCATGAGCGCCCTGGACCTATCTGGACCTATCCCGGACGCATTCCGCCGGGAATACGTCCACAACAAATCCACAGCTCAAAGCCTGTTTCTGGATGGATTTGGACGTATTGGACGTATTTTCCGGGACATAAACGCCAGTCGTGCGCGCCTGTGCGCAGGGAAAGGGTTTCCCGAAACGGGCCGAATACGTCCAGCCGAACCCCTCCTTCGACCCACCAGACCCCGCGCCACCTGCGCGGACTCCCCTGAAACACGGCTGGACCATTCCGGCCGGAAAAGGTCCAGCCCCTGAGCGGACCCCTCATGAAAGGAAAAACGCTGTGAGCGAGCAGAACGAGGACCAAGACTGGCGGGAGGAAGGCTTCGACGAGCTCTCGCGGCGGTCGCTGGGCCGCCTGGCCCCGGTGTGGGTAGAGGCCGTGGAGTTCTTGTGGGAGCGGCTGCGCGAGGACGAGCGCTTGGCGCTCGCCGCGCCGAAGGAGCCGCGCCCGACAGGGTGTTGGGGCCCCGAGCGCGTGCTCGCCGAATGCGAGGCGAAACGACTCATGCTCCACGACGTCGCGTGCTTCGCGGACCCGCGCGAGTCCCAGTTCGACCACGCCAACCTCCTCCAAGCGCTCCTGCAGCCGCACGAGGGCCACCCCGACCACCGCGCCGGGTGGCAGGAGTTGCTCGACGAGGAGGGATGCCGGTATCCGCTCTGACCTCGATCCCGCGCGGCTGCCCGCCCGGATCCTCGGAGCCCGCCCCATCGACGAGCCCGACCCGCAGCCCCACCCCGAGCCGCAGCCGAAGCGCGGGAAGCGGGAGCCGGGCCCCGGCCAGACCGGGCTGTTCTGAACCAACCCATGACGAAGCAACGACGAGAAGGAGGATCACGGTGACGAACCGTATGAAAGCGAAAGGCGACCGCGCCGAGCGCGCCGTCAAGGACATGGCCGCCGCCAACGGGTTCCCGTGGTGCGAGCGCCTCAAGGCCGGGGACCAGCGCGACAAGGGCGACCTCTCGCTCGCCCCCGGCGTGATCGCGCAAGTGAAGGACCGCAAGACGCTTTCGCTCCGGCAGTGGCTTGTGGACACGGAGGCGCAGCGGGTGAACGCGCGTGCGGACGTGGGGGTGCTGGTGGTCAAGCTCGCGTCGCCTGGCAAGGCCCCGGTGTGGGCGGCGGTCATGGAGCTGCCGGGGTGGTTGTCGCTGGCCCGCCAAGCCGGGTGGGGCGAACCGTTGGAGCAGGAGGCGGACTGTGCCTGAACCGCGAGAAGCATTGAAGAGGACCGTTGGGGCGCTGCCGCTGCCAGCTCCGCCGGAGTGGACCGAGCATGCGCTCTGCGCGCAGGTCGGCGGCGACGCGTGGTTCCCCGAGCCCGGCGACAGCGCCCCCAAGGCCAGACAGATCTGCCAACAGTGCCCCGTGAAGCGGGAGTGTCTCGCCTGGGCCGTCGCGAACGACGAGCGGGACGGGGTGTGGGGCGGGATCTGCTTCGCCAGCCCGCTCAACCGCATCAAAGCCCGAGTCTCGCTCGGGCTCCCCGCCCAACTCCCGAGAAAAGGAGCAGCCGCCTGATGGCGAACTTCCGGCCCTGCCAGCACCCCGACTGCAAAGACGTCAACGGCAACCCACGCTTGACTGACCGGGGCATGTGCGACCGCTGCTACGAGCGCCTCCCCGCGCTCGTCGAAGGCTTGGTCGCGGACTACAAGTGGCTCAAAGCCGCGATGCCCCGCCCGCCCGCGCCGGACGACCTCGGGCGCAAAGCCACCCCGACCGGGTGGGGGCACCCCGCCGCGTGGGCGAGCGCGATCTGCGCGGACATCGCGTTCTGGCTCCACGCCGCCCGACGCCTGCTCGCGGAGGCTGAGGACAAGACCCCGCCCGAGCGGCCTGGGGACGAGAGGACCGCGGTCGCGCTCGCGCACCGCGCCGTGAACTCCAAGCTCGACCAGTTCACCAAGCTGGACGGCGCGGGCGAGATCGTCGCGCAATGGCTCCTGCTCCGCAAACGGGTCAGGGTCGCGTGCGGGCTCGCCAGGGACGTCACCTGGATACCCCAGCCCTGCCCCAACCCCGCCTGCGGGGACTATCTGGTGTTCTGGATCAAAGATGTCGGGTTCGAGGCCGTGCGCTGCGAGAAGTGCGGGCAGCCGATGCAGCTGAGCGAGATTCCCGAAGCGGCGTGACCCGCCGCCCATCCTGCGCGCAGCTATCAGATGCCCTGTGGATTTCGATCTTCTCGGGTGACACCCCTCCGCGTTATGATGTTGCATGCGCTTCTCCACCGCCTTCAGCATCAATCGGCCAGACAAGGCGGAATGGTTCGACACGAACGTCAAGTTCGACACTCCGCTTTTCGTCAACCCGTTCCTTATCTACAGAGACGAGGATCCGCGCTGGAAGGGCGCGCAGGACGACGTGGCGGAATACTTCAGGACAGTCCTCGAATTGCTGAAAAGAGCCAACGGCGACCGCAGGTCCGCGTCGTGGGGCAAGGCCATCGGGCTCCTGTGCTTCCCCGAGCCCAACGAATTCGCGCTCGGGTTGTCGATGGGCTCGCCTGACGGGAAGGGAATCGGCCCGAAGCAGGCCGCGACGATGGCCGATCTTCTCGCAGAAGCCACTGATCTAAAGCTCGACGACACCTTCATCGGGCAACTCGCGATCCTCAGCGAAGGCGTCGGGCCCGACGGCATCAGCGACATGATCTGCAACATCCTCAAGCCCAGGTTCGTCCAGTACACACAGCGGGTCGCGAACGCGCTCGGCGCGGAACTGCATACCGTGACAGTCACACGAGGCTTGTGGGACAACGATCTGCAGACCTGGCTCGACCCGAAGACGCCAGTTCCTCTTGTCACCCGCAACGGCAAGCGATATCCCGTGCTCCTGGTCCCCGAACGGTTTCTCGACGACATCCCCTGCGTCAGCAAAACCGAGTTCTGGGCCTGGGCGCAGTCCAGCATCGGGGCGAAACTTCGCAACGACTTCAACTACGACTTAAGCAAAACGCTCGTGAGAAACGAAGAGAAGAAGGAGAAACTGGCGCAAGAGCTCGCCGCCAGAAACGCCCAAGCCCTTCGCCATTACGTCCGCCAGGCTGCAGACGGCGCCACGCCTTACGACATCGAGAACGACCCCGACCTGCTCGTCACATGGGAGGAGAGCGGGAACGAGGCCGCGACCAGAACCTCCTCGCCACCAGCGCCGCAGACACAGGCCGATTTCGAGCGCTGGCTGCTCGACATGGCGGACGCCTTCAAGCACTGTGTGGAGGAGAACGCCCTCTGGCGAGTCTTGTGGGACGACGAGTTGCGCCACCCCCGCAAGGAGAGCATCGTCCAAGTCGTCGCCAGGTCGGTCTGGCTGCACTACTGCCACGCCAGCAACATCGACGTCAGCAGAGAAGCGCAATGCGGGCGCGGCCTGGTCGACTTCAAATTCTCCCAGGGATTCCAGATGCGCGGGCTCCTAGAGGTCAAGCTCATGTCCAACGCCAACATCAAACACGGGGCCGACGCGCAGCTCCCCGCGTATATGAAGGGCGAAGAGGCGTTCTTCGGGATCTACCTCTGCGTCGGCTACACAGACGACGAGCTTTCCGATGAGAACAAACAAGCCGTCGCGGACACCTGCGCTGCGCGGAGCCGGGGCGACGCGATCCGCATCGTCCCGGTGTTCGTGGACGCGAGCCCCAAATCCCCGGCCTCGAAGCCAACCGCCGTGCACGCTCCTCGCTGACCTCAATCGCGCCGTGAGCAGCGCGAAACCCGCATTGCTGGCCAAATGTTCACAAGAGCAAGCCTGCTCGCGCGTGTCACGCGCAACGGGCCAGGACGGTCGTAACGTGCGTGTCAGCGGGACAGCTGCGCGCACACTGCTGTCCCGCAATGCCGGAGGGCGGGCAGCCGCGAGAAGAGCGCCAAGGGTGCTCTTCCCGAGTCCGGGATAGCGGCCCCGCTGTCCGTGCCTCTCCGCGCCTGGCGTGTCGCACCGATCCGCCCGGCGCGTTCGTAGTGTGCGTGCCAGCGGGGCCGTTGCGTCCGCGAGGCGGCCGATCCGACACTCAACTGACATAGAGGGATCATGGGTCCAGACCTCGCGGCGCGGCGGCCGCCCCGTCCCGTCCAACTGCCCGACGGCGCGGACACGCTCCTCACTGCCAGCGAGGCCGCGGCGTTCTTCGGCAAGCAGGCGCAGACCGTCCGCGCGTGGGCGCTGCGGGGCAAACTCCAGCCAGCGGGCTTGACCGAGCGGCGCGAGTACCTGTACCGGGTGCGCGACCTCGCCCAAGCCGCCCGCGACCGACGCAGGCGCGAACAGGTGAACAGCGTCAGCCAGCTTCTAGGGGAGGCCAGTCCTCCGGGAAAAGCTCTGGCTCGTAAGACTGCATGACAGGGTGTCCGCGCTCGTCGAATTCCCTGATGTACGCGCTTTCGAGCATGAGCGTTTCGAACTTGTCTGACGTTCTGACCATCGAACGCCAAAGCTGGAAACCTCTGACCTCGCCGAGATCGACCCATTCAGTGACTCGCGTCAGCCCGAACTCGCGGATCATCCAATCCGCAGCGGTCACCCCCAGCTCGTCTGTGGTCAGATCCATCAACGGCGTGATGTTGCGGTCCTCGTCAAGAACCCACCTCTGCTGGTCGCTCGGGTAGAGGCTGACTACTCCACGAGGCCGCCCGCCCCATGTCGTGTACGTCGACGCTAACGCGAACAACAGCTCATCTGCGGGCACCCCAACATTATGCGTCAGCTCCGCCACTCAAACAATCTGGAACGGCGCTCAGAGAGGAGGCTGTGCTGGTGCGCTGGATCTATGACCTCCTCGCAGAGCGATCGCGCGAGGCTCAGGTCGCTGTGGAACAGACGGAGAAGAGGGCTGCGTGAAGAACCTGCACCGGCTGGAGTTGAGCCTGAACGTCAAGACCGGGCTCGGGAAAGTGCGCCTCGACGGGCACGAGCTGCTCGTCCCCGCCGACTCCGATATCACCATCGCGACCGGGCCCGGCGAAGCAGCACGGCTCACCCTAACGATCCTCGCCGAACACACCAGCCTGCGATTCACCGACCAGCACTGAACGGACCCCGTCATGGACACAACCGGCACACTCGCGCTCGTCGCCCTGCTGCTCGCCATCGGCACGCTCATAGAGGCCGTCATGCTCAACCAGCTCGTCAAACAGATCAGGCAACGCTTGGAGCGCGTCAAGCGACTGCAAGACCTCGCTGCAGCAAGGCGCTGACACACAACCCGGCACCGGGGCTGGCATCATGGGGCTATGGCACGCACCTGGCTGTCGATCCAAGTGACCCTCGTGGAGGGGCGCGGCGAGTTCTACTGGCCCCGGCCCGGACGGGTCTTCGCCGCAGCGCGCTCGCACACCTTCCTCCAGCTCGCGCAGTCCGTGGACCTGGCGTTCGCGCGCTGGGACCGGGGCCACCTGCACGCCTTCGACCTTCAAGACGGCACACGGATCGGTGTCCCCGAGGCGGACGTGTTCGCGGAGGGACTGCTCGACGGCGAGGCCGTCAAACTCTCCAGGCTCGCGCTCGGCGAGCGGTTCGCGTACGAGTTCGACTTCGGCGACCGCTGGACCCACCTCTGCGAAGTCGCCCCCGAGAAGATCGACCCTCTCGACGAGTTCGCCACGACCCCGCTCTCGCCCGCCCCGTACTGGGGATGGGGCGAGATCCCCGACCAGTACGGGCGGCGCTTTGACAGCGACGACGGAGAGAGCAAAATCCCACCGGACCCGGAACGCAAAGACCTCCCGCCGCTGCGGCCCTGGTGGGGCGACCAACGCAGATCAAAGCGCCGCTAACGCCGGAATGTTCACAACCCGCGCCTCGCGCGGGCGTGTCACGCCGACCCCGCTGTGGTGGTCGTAACGTGCCTGTCAGCAGGACAGCTGCGCCCGGAGAACGGGTCAGGCGACTCGCCTCTTTGCGCATCGCCCGAAGGGGTCGTCGCAGGGCATGTGGTGCTCCACTGGCGGCGGTGACGGGTCGAGTGCCCCCATGCCCTGTTCGTAGAGGCGGTACAGGGCCAAGGCTGCCAGCGCCCAAAGCGCGAGTTTCCACAGCAACTCGTATTTGGCACCGCCAAACCACCCTCGTGTCGCGTAAACGGTCCCGAGCCAGATCGTGGCAGCCAACGCGCCGCAGACCCAATGCGCCGCGACGCGGAACAAGTCAAAAAGATCCATCGTCTCCGATACCTTCAGTCGACATCTGGCTCCAACGCCCCTCCGCGACTGGGCTAAACAGCGCCAACGCCTTGCTCCACCAATTCTTCCGCCTAGGCGGCGCTGGGACAAGGTGACGTTTCAAAGGCGCGAACTTCAACCGAAACTGCTCGTTCGAATGCTCCCAGGCATCGCTGTACGGATCGTCGTCCCATAAGTCGCGCTCAAGCGCGCTGGCCCTATCGCGCTGCTGGCCCCGCCGCTCCTGCTCCCCGCATGTGATCCAATACCTGAACTTGGCCCGTTCCTCGTCCGGATCGCTCAATTCGGACAGTGCTGAGGGCGGTATAGCGGTTTTGCAGAATTCCCGCAGCTCACGCCGCGAATCTGGATACTCCCCGCAGTACAGGCCGATATTTCCGGTCCATTCGCTCTGATGCCACTCCGCGTAGTAGCCAGCGGGATTGCTCGATTCGTAAAAATCCGCCCGCTCCGACTTCGCGTCGCAGTCGGCGTGGCACGGGCCGATGTGATACCACCCGTACTGCGGTGCTCTGACTTTGACTACCCAGAACGGGGAGCCGATCATCGACACATGCCCTTTGAGCTCTTGCGGCTCTTTGGACCAGTTGCTGTGATACTGCTCTGGCTTGCTGCGCTCCACTTTGTCGCAGCGGAAAAGGATGTCGTACCAGCCATCCTCGATTTCCCTGTAATACCTCCTTCCGCAAAGGTCGAAGATGGTCTCGAAATCAGTTGCCCACTCTTCGGGGAGCCTCTCGTAGCCGATATCGGCGTCAGCCTGCGCAGACCGGATGAGATAGTCCACCACCACGCCCGAAGCCATGTACCCGGAAGGGTCCCAATGGATGGGCGCTCCTCCGTCCGCGAGCAGCGCGCCAGGGTCAACGATCAGGTTCTCCACATTACCGGCGAGGTACACCGAAATGCCCGGAGCCTGCCCCGCCCACCAGACCACTCTGCGGTTGTCCCAGTGATCGGTTTGACCGACCTTCGAAGACATCCCACCGCAGACCGCGCGCACCCGGACTTTGACGTAGTCGTCGCTCCTAGCTTTGTTTGGTTCGCGAATCCATCCGCGCTCTTGAAGGCGATCCGTGAAACGTTGCAGCAACACCAAGGGCCGGTCTTTCAACGGCGCGGGCTGCGACTGCTGCTCTCGCCCTTTGACTACAACTTTCGCATTGACAGAGGTGGACCCTTTGCTCGACGACACTTCGTGCACGTCGATTCCAACATGGTCGACGTAGCTCAAGACTTTGCCCATCGACCGGTACTTCAGCAGGGGATTGCCCAGAACACGGAGGTCGACGTCCTTGGGCACGGCCATCCATCTATTGATGGAAAGCGCCGCGATCTCAGCCTCCCGCTGCGCACGAAGAGAGGCGGAATCCTCAAAGGGTTGCATCACCCACTGCATGCGTAGATGCTACGCCCGCATCACATAGAAACCATGCAAGAGCGCCATGTCGCGCGGCGCACGCGAATCGGCTCATGGAGGCCACGTATGCCCTGGTCGGCCCGGCGTGTGCAGCGCCGCCCGTTGCCGCACAAACAGCGCGCCGCGTGTTGGAGCGTGATTCGCACCGCTGCCAGTTGCGCCACCCAGGCTGCCTCGTTCACGCTACGGAGGTCGACCATGTCACACCGGTCGCGGAGGGCGGCTCGGACCATGACAGCAACCTGCGCGCCGCCTGCACTGAGTGTCACCGCGTGAAATCGCAGGCTGAGGCGCTGCGCGGGCGGCTGCGGGCGTACCGGGCCAAGCGGCTCGGGTTCGCGGGGCATCCGGGGCTGCGCTGAATTTCTCGCCCCCAAACGGCCCGTGCGGCGTTTTCCTGGGTTTCTGGCGATCTTTGCCGACCTGGGGCGGGTTGGGGGCGCTGGGGCGCCCTGGGGGGCTCCCCTCCCCCCTCGAAGCCTCGTCGGAGGGCTCGAAGGCGCTCCGGTCGAGTACGGGTCTGGGCCTCGGAATTCCGAAGCCGCCCGAAACGTGACCTTAAGCTCTCGCGCCACTGTTTTCCCAGCTTGGAGAACCTTTTTGCGCAGAGGTAGAGTGCCTCGATGAGCAGGAACAGGCAAGACTGGGGCGTGCGGGAGGGGGCGCGATGCCGGTCGTGATCGACGGGCGCGAGCCCTCCACAGCGGTGCGCGAGCGCCTCGCCGCGGAGGGACGACCGACACATTTGGCGTTCTCCGGGAGCAAGGACTCCACAGCGGCGGCCCTGGCGCTGCGCGAGGCTGGCGTGCCGTTCGTGATGGCCCACTGAACCGCCCCGGGTTTAGTGCAGGCTTGATCTCCCCGGAAGGATGGGAGTCATGTCAACAACATCAAAGAGGCCGACGCCGAGGAAGTATCCGCCGGAGTTGCGCGAGCGGGCTGTGCGGCTGGTGCGCGAGGCGCGGGAGCAGGAGCCCGATTTGTCGGTCGAGTCGGTGTCTTGTCGTTCGGGTCGGCATCGCGCCGGATCGCCAAGCTCGTGGGGGTGCATCCGGACACGCTCAGGGACTGGGCGACGCGTGCGGAGGTCTACACAGGGGTGAGGACTAGTGTGACGACGGCGGAGTCGTCACGTGTCAAGGAGCACGGGTGAAGATCGCCCCGTCCGGGTATTACGCGGCGAAGAAGCGACCGCCCTCTGCCCGCGCGGCGCGAGACGAGGAGCTGAAAGCTGTGATCGGCGAGGTCTTCCACGAACGCTTGAAAGGCAGGGGCCTGGCCGGCGCCCGCAAGGTCTGGCATTTGCTCAAACGAAACGGCCATCGGGTCGCCAGCTGCACGGTCGAGCGTTTGATGCGCGAGCTCGGACTGAAAGGGGCGATGCGGGGCGAGCCGGTCCGCACCACACGACGAGACGAGACGATTCTGCTCCCAGGCCGCCAGACCTGTTGAACCGCGAGTTCCACGCGGACCGGCCGAACCAGTTGTGGGTGGTGGACTTCACCTACGTCCCGACCTGGTCGGGCATGGGGTTCGCCGCGTTCGTCACCGACGTCTACTCGCGCAGGATCGTCGGGTGGCGTGTCGCCTCCCGGATGCCCGTCGAACTCCCGTTGGACGCGTTGGAGATGGCCCTGTGGGTCCGCGAACGCGCGGGCGAGAGCACGGAAGGGCTCGTGCATCACAGCGACGCAGGGTCGCAATACACCGCCATCCGCTACGCCGAGCGCCTCGCCGACACGGGCGCCCTCGCGTCCATCGGGACGGTCGGCGACTCCTACGACAACGCCCTCGCCGAGTCCTGCATCGGCCTCTAAAAGCGCGAATGCGTCCGACACGATGGCCCGTTCCGCACGGTGGACGAACTCGAGCTCGCCACACTCTCCTGGGTCTGGTGGTTCAGCGAACACCGCATCCACTCCAGAATCGGCGACATTCCCCCATCGAGCTCCAACCCGCCTCCTGATTCCCACGAGCAACCGGAATCAAACCCGGTTCAGGTCACGCCCTGCACTAAACCCGGGGCGGTTCAGAAACGAGTCCGTACGGATGTGGGACCAATGGCACGCGACGGAGGACCAAAGGCGCTATGCGAAACATGGCCTCCGAACGACGATTGGATAAGAGCGTGCCAGACAGGCATACTCATGAAAGGACGAAGACATGAGCATCGCAACCCCCACCCGCAGCGACCATGACATTAAGACTGAGGTCCAAGACGAACTCGAGTGGACTCCTGAGCTGGACGCCGCCGGAGTCGGAGTGGCGGTCGGCGACGGGGTCGTCTCGCTGTCCGGCGAGGTCGACAACTACTCCGCCCGGATCGCCGCCAAGCGCGCCGCCCTGCGCGTCCGCGGCGTCACGGCCATCGTCGACAACGTGAGCGTGCATCCGAGTTCGAGTTCATCGCTCACCGAGACCGATATCGCCAAAGAAGTCGAATACGCGCTGAGGTGGGCGGGCAACGTCCCAGACGCGGTCAAGGCCGAGATCCGAGGCCACGACGTGATCCTGACCGGCCAGGTGACGTGGGACTTCCAGCGCCAGGCCGCTCAGCGCGCTGTGCAGCACCTCACCGGTGTGCATTTTGTGAACAACCTGATCGCCCTGACCCCTCGGGTATCGGTGTCGGACACCAAAGAGCGCATCCGGAACGCGATCACCCGCAACGCCCAACTTGACGCGAACACCATCAACGTCGCCGTGTCTGACAACCAGGTCACCCTCACCGGAACCGTACGGTCCTGGGCGGAGAAACAGGAAGCCGAGCGTGCGGCATGGGCGTCTTCTCATGTCAGCGGCGTGCATGACCAGATCGTGGTGCAGATCTCCTGATCTTGCCCGCGAAGGACGCGCGACCCCGGCCCCCAGGGCCGGGGTCGCTGTCTGGCCCTGGGACAGCGATGGCGGTTACGCCGAATACCCCACGGTGCCAGCAGCCTTCGCCGACCGCCTGCCAGCTGGCTACGCCGCCGCAGAACTCGCGCCGCGTTGGCGACAGGCGCCTACTGAGCCCATCGAAACCATCGGGCAGCGCCAGCTTGTTCGCCCCTGTCGGCGATCTCGTGCCGGTCGCGATGCGAGCCCTCGACCGAGACGGCGTCCTGCCGATCGCAGGCATCTACCTCTGCGAGGTGCCCTCGCTGAACTACGCGCGAGAGCTGTTCTACGAACGCGAGATCCGCAGCGTCACTGCCAATGCCCGCGCGGACGGCGAGGCCTTTAGCCTCTCGGGTTCGGGTAGTTCGCCTATTGTGGGCGCTTCGCGTGGCCGGGTTCACTGGTGTGGCCAGCAAGCCCAGCACGAGCTGGGCACCGGCCAACAGGAAGAGACGATCATGACATCGCTATTGCCGCGCCCCCAGGTATTGTTCCCGAACGTGGCCGACTGGTTCGACCACGCGAGGTCGTTCGGCGGGAACAATCTCCTCCGCATCGAAGAGTGCGACCACAAGAACAAGTACGTCGTGCGCGCGGAGCTGCCCGGGGTCGATCCGGAGAAACATGTGCACGTCACCGTGCACGGCAAGGTGCTCACCGTCACTGCAGAACGCGAAGCGTCTCACAAGGACTCCCGGCACAGCGAATTCCACTACGGATCGTTCAGCCGCTCGGTGAACCTGCCAGTAGGAGCCGACACGTCGGACGTGTCCGCGAAGTACACGGACGGGATTCTGGAAGTCACTGTGCCCGTTCAGCAACGGCAAGAAGACCAAGCGAAACAGATCAAGATCGCGACAGACTAACTCTGCGGTTGCGGGGCCGAAGGCACGGCGCCTTCGGCCCCGCAACCGATCGGCAAGGCCCGCAACCCGGCAACTACGGCTCGAGAGTTTCCGTCGCGTGGATCGTGGTTTCCGCCGTCATGGCTGTCGAACTCGGATGTGCCGGGTGGCTTGGGTCGCCGGGCACTATGGGGCGAAAGTCCCCGGGAGGAGCCCCGTTCGACTCTATCCTGTGAACGCTCATGGGAGGATCATTCGGCTATGCGTGTGATTGCTGTGAACCCCGGCTCCTCGAGTGTGAAACTCGCCGTCGTAGAAGAAGGAGAGCGCACCCTCCAGAACGTCACGTGCGACCCATCGGCTGAGGCTGTGGAAGGCCCGCTCAAGGGGTTGGCCGCCCAATGGCGCCTTGACGCGGTGGGGGTGCGATTCGTGCACGGCGGGAGGTGTCGAGAGCCGCTCCTGCTCGACGAGCAGGAGCGCAGCAGGTTGGCGGAACTCACATGGATGGCTCCGCTGCACCAGCCGTTGTCGCTCGCGCTCGCGGACCTCGCGGCTCGGACGTTCCAGCTTCCCGTCGTGGCGTGCTTCGACACCGCGTTTCACGCCCAACTCCCCGAGGCGGCCGCGCGCTACGCCCTCCCGAGAGCCTGGACGAAAGAGTACGGGCTGCGCCGCTACGGGTTCCACGGGCTGTCCTGCGCGTACGCGCAGCGCAGGACAGCCGACCTGCTCGCCGCGGCTTCAGAAGAGTTGCAGCTGGTGTGCTGCCATATCGGCGCGGGAGTCTCGGTGACCGCTATCAAGGACAGGCGCAGCGTCGACACGTCGATGGGCTTCACGCCGTTGGAGGGGACGGTGATGTCCACTCGCTCCGGCAGCGTCGACCCAGGACTGCTGCTGCATCTGCTCGGCACGGGGGTCACGGACACGGCTGGGATGAACGAAACTCTCGAGCGCTCCAGCGGGCTGGCCGGAATGACCGGCACCAGCGGCGACCTGCGCAAGGTGCTCGCCTTGCGAGCAGCTGCTGACCCGGACGCGACGTTGGCGGTCGATGTGTACCTGCACCGGCTTCGCCGCGAGATCGCTGCGGCGGCGGCTTCGCTGGGCCGCCTGGACGCGCTGGTGCTCACCGGCGGCGTTGCAGAGCACGAGCCGGACCTGATGGGGGAGCTGCTGAGCGATCTCGGCGTGTTGGGGATCCATGTCGAACAGGCGGCGTTGCGCGCCTCCGGGGACAGAGTCGTGAGCCCCTTGGGCGCTTCCCCGCGAGTGCTGATGCTCGCCGCTCGTGAAGAGCTGGAAATCGCGCGGCAGGCCGAGCTCGTGGTCCTGAGGGCGCAAGTCCCCGCGACAAGTGACTTTCGGCCGTAGTCGCGCGGCCCCGAATGCAATAGCGTCGAAATCACCGAGAAACTCGGACGGACACCCGAGATCAGGAGAGCACAATGCGGGCTCGAGACATCATGAGCAGCCCGGTCGTCGTCGTGACCCCGGACATGCCGGTCCATGAGGCGACGGCGCTGTTGGCCGGTCGGGGATTCACCTCGCTGCCGGTGGTCGACAAAGACGGCAACCTCGTCGGCGTGGTCGGCGAGCACGAGCTGATGCGCGCACAGCCGTCTCTGCGCGACCGGCCGGTCGTCTCGACCGTCGAATCCGTGATGCGGCCGTGCACGACCGGCGTGAACGCGGCCAGCACCGCAGCGCAGCTCGCGGCGGTGCTGGCCGAAGAGGGAAGGCGGAGCGTCCCTGTCCTGCAAGGCTCTCAGGTGATCGGCGTCGTCACCCGCCGCGATCTGCTCAAAGCGCTCTCCCGCGCGGATTGGGCGATCATGAGCGACATCCGCGAGCGATTATCCGTTTACCGCGGTGTAGAGGGCTGGGTCGTCGAGCTGCACGACGGAGTCGTCGGGGTCGAAGGCGATTTCGACAACGTGGCAGAGAGAGCCATGGTCGCTGGACTCGTCGAGTCGGTGCCCGGTGTGACCAGTGTGAGCCTCGTCGAACGCTGAAGACCAACGACCAATACCCCCTGGACGAAGAACATCGAAGGAGATCAGGAAATGAGCACCACCGAAAAGTCAGCGATCCTCGTGGGAGTCGACGGATCCGTTGCGGCAACCCTCGCGGTCAAGTGGGCGGCGAGCGAAGCGGCTCGCCGCAATGCGCCGCTGCACTTCGCCCACGCCGTGGATTACGCAGGCATTGCCTCCGGCTTCAACCTCGCCTTCTCCCAGAGCTTCTTTGACGCGATGGAGGACGACAGCAAGGCCTTCCTGGCGGAAGCCGAACGGGAGGCCCGTTCGGTCGCCCCGGACGTGCGGGTCAGCGTCGAACAGTTGGCCGGACCCCCGGTGACGGCGCTCGTCGAATCATCGAAGCACGCATTGCTCACCGTGGTCGGAGCGAGGGGCAGCGGTGGTTTCGCCGAGCTGATCGCCGGGTCGATGCCCATCGCGCTCGCCGCCCGAGGGCATAGTCCCGTGGTGGTCGTGCGCCCGCCCGTCGGCGGCGGAGCGCTGACCCAGCCGAGCGGCGACCATGCCCCGTCTGCTGCCGGCCCAGTGGTGTTGGGCGTGGACGGCTCACCGGCCAGCGAAGAGGCTATCGCATGGGCTTTCGAAGAGGCCTCGTTCCGGCACGCGGAGCTCGTCGCGATGCACGCCTGGGCCGAGCTGCCTTCTCCGAGCATTTACACGTACGGGACCGAATATATCGAAGACTGGGACGACGCCAAGAACCGGCACGAGGAGATCCTCGCCGAACGGCTGGCCGGTTGGCAGGAGAAGTACCCCGACGTGCGCGTGCGCCGAGAGGTCGTCAGCTGGTCGCCGAAAGAGACGTTGATCCGGCATTCGCAGAAAGCCCAGCTCGTCGTGGTCGGCAGTAGGGGCCGGGGCGAATTCGCGAGCGTGCTGCTTGGCTCGGTGAGCCACGCGCTGATACACCACGCGGCCTGCCCTGTCCTCATCGTCCACCCGTGCGCCTCCCCTCACGGGAACAGGCCATGACCACTCTTGCCGTTGACCCGCCCGCCGCAGAACGATCTGCGGGGCAGCCGCTCACCCCGGAGCGGCTGCGGCAAGTCGACGCGCAATGGCGCGCGGCGAACTACCTGACCGTGGGCCAGATCTACCTCATGGGCAATCCGCTGCTGCGCGAGCCCCTGAGTCCTGAGCAGATCAAACCCCGGCTGCTGGGGCATTGGGGCACCTCCCCGGGCCTGAACTTCGTCTACGCCCATCTCAACCGGGCCATCGTCGAACATGGGTCGAACCTGATGTACGTGATCGGACCGGGCCACGGGGGTCCGGCGTTGTTCGCGAACACCTGGCTCGAAGGCAGCTACAGCGAGGTGCGGCCCGACATCCCCCGGAACGAAGAAGGCATGCGGACGCTGTTCCACGAGTTCTCCTTCCCAGGCGGGGTCCCGAGCCATGTGGCTCCAGAGGTGCCCGGGTCTATTCATGAGGGCGGCGAGTTGGGGTATTCCTTGGCGCACGCCTACGGCGCAGTGCTCGACAATCCGGACCTGGTCACGGCCTGCGTGGTCGGCGACGGGGAGGCGGAGACCGGACCGCTCGCCACGAGCTGGCACGCGAACAAGTTCCTCGACCCCGCGCACGACGGCGCGGTGTTGCCGATCCTGCACCTGAACGGTTACAAGATCGCGAACCCCGCAGTGCTCGCCCGAATCCCAAAGGGGGAGCTCGACGCGTTGCTGCGCGGCTACGGCCACGACCCGATCCACGTGGAGGGCTCCGACCCGGCGGTGCTGCACCAGCAGATGGCCGCCGCGCTGGACGAGGCGCTCGGCAGGATCCAGACCTTCCAGTTCCTCGCGCGCTTCGGCAGGCCGGCGACGCACGAGAGCGACCGCCCGGCGTGGCCGATGATCGTGCTGCGCACCGCCAAGGGCTGGACCGGGCCCGCGCAGGTGGGCGGAGTCCCGGTGGAGGGCACATGGCGCGCTCACCAGGTCCCCTTGCCCGGGGTCCGGGAGAACGCCGCGCATCTGCGACAGCTGGAGGCGTGGATGCGCTCATACCGCCCCGAGGAGTTGTTCGACGCGTGTGGCAGCCCTGCGCCGGACGTCGTCGCGTTAATCCCCTCCGGCGGGGCGCGCATGGGCTCCAACCGGCACGCCAACGGCGGGCGGATCCTGCGCCCGCTCGAACTCCCCGAGCCGGGGGAGTTCTCCGTCGCGGTCGGCAGTCCGGGCGGGAGATGCGCGGAGCCGACCAGGCAATTGGGCAAATACTTGCGGGCGGTGATGGAGCGCAACGCCGCCGAGAGGAACTTCCGGCTGTTCGGACCGGACGAGACCGCGTCGAACCGGCTCGACGACGTGTATACCGTCACCGACAAGCAGTGGAACGCGCAGACTGTCTCAACCGACGAGCACCTCGCCCACGACGGTCGGGTGCTGGAAGTGCTCTCCGAGCACCTGTGCCAAGGCTGGTTGGAGGGCTACCTCCTAACTGGCAGGCACGGGCTCCTCTCCTGCTACGAGGCGTTCGCCCACATCGTGGACTCGATGGTCAATCAGCACGCCAAATGGTTGAAAGTGTCCAAAGAGCTGCCGTGGCGTGCGCCGATCGCCTCGCTCAACTACCTGATCACCTCGCACGTTTGGCGCCAAGACCACAACGGGTTCTCCCATCAGGACCCGGGTTTCATCGACCATGTGGCGAACAAACGCGCCGAGGTGGCCCGGATCTACCTCCCGCCGGACGCGAACACGCTGCTGTGCGTCGCGGCGCACTGTTTGGCCAGCCGCGACTACATCAACGTGATCGTGGCGGGGAAGAACGACGCCCCCGTGTGGCTGACCGCCGAAGAAGCCGCGTTGCACTGCGCGCGGGGTGCCGGAGTCTTCGAATGGGCCTCCAACGACGCGGACGGCGAGCCAGACGTGGTCTTGGCCTGCGCGGGCGACGTGCCCACCGTCGAGGTGCTCGCCGCCGTCTCGATCCTGCGCGAGCGCCTGGCGGATCTGAGAGTCCGGGTGGTGAACGTGGTGGACCTTTTCCGGCTGCAACCCGCCGACCAGCACCCGCACGGGATGCCCGACCAAGAGTACGACGCCCTGTTCACCGCCGACAAGCCGGTGATCTTCGCCTTCCACGGCTACCCTGCGCTCATCCACCGGCTGACGTACCGTCGCGGCGGACACAGCAACCTGCATGTGCGCGGATACTTGGAGGAGGGCACCACGACCACGCCCTTCGACATGCTGGTGCTCAACAAGGCCGACCGCTTCCAGCTCGTCATCGACGTCGTGGACCGCGCCCCTGAACTGCGCAGTCCTGAATTGAGCGAACGAGCTGCGCAGCTGCGGCAGGACATGCAGGGCGCGCACCAGCGGCATCGGGCATGGATCCGCGCGCACGGCGAAGACCTGCCCGACGTGCGAGAATGGACGTGGCATATGAAAGGAGGCAGCGCGTGATAACCGTGTTCCTCGTCGACGACCACGAGATGATCCGTCGCGGCGTGGCCGACCTTCTGGAGGAGACCGAGGGGTTGACCGTGATCGGCCAAGCCTCGACGGTCGCCGAAGCGCTCACGCGGATACCCGCGTTGCGACCGGACGTCGCGGTGCTCGACGTGCGCCTTCCCGACGGCAACGGCGTCGAGCTGTGCCGGGGCTTGCGTTCGACGCTGCCGGAGCTGCACTGTCTGATGTTCACCTCTTTCACCGACGAGCACGCCATGCTGGACGCGGTCATGGCAGGCGCGAGCGGCTATGCCATCAAAGACATCAAAGGGATGGAACTGGTCTCAGCGGTGCGCTCCGTCGGCGCGGGCCGATCCCTGCTCGACAGCCGGGTCACGACGGCACTCGTGAACCGGCTGAGAGCGGCTGCGGACAAGCACTCCCCCCTCGTCAGGCTCACCGAACAGGAGCGCGTGCTCCTCGACCTGATCGGCGAAGGGCTGACCAACCGACAGATCGCCCAGCGGATGTTCCTCGCGGAAAAAACCATTAAAAACTACGTGTCTCGGCTGCTCACAAAACTCGGCCTGGACCGACGCACCCAAGCGGCGGTGCTGGTCACGAAGCTCCACGACGAATCACAGCCATCTGTGACGGATTAGGGCTCCTGCGCCATCAGCAAACCTGATGATTAGATTTCTGTCACAATGGAACGATGACAGGCCGCCAAAATCCGACTGCTAGCCGGTCTGAGTGACCGAGGGGCTCGGCCAGCTGCAATTGCGCGAGCTGCTCGCCGAAGTCCAAGAGCGGATCGAGCAGATCGTCGCCAACACGCGGAACCGGATGGAAGGCCTGTTCGAGGCTGTTGTCGCAGTGAGCTCCGGACTCGAGTTCGACCTGACGCTGCGGCAGATCGTGCGAGCCGCGATCAAGCTGGTGGGCGCCGAACACGGAGCACTCGGGGTGCTCGGACCCGACGGGATGCTGACGGAGTTCGTGCACGAGGGGATCGACGAGGAGGCGCGGAAGCTGATCGGGCCGCTTCCCACCGGGCGAGGAATGCTCGGCGCGATGGCGGAAGGGTCCAAGACGCAACGGCTCGTGGATATCGCCGCGCACCCCGCATCTATCGGATTCCCGGCGAACCATCCGTCGATGAGCACTTTCCTCGGTGTGCCGGTCAAAGTTCGCGGTGAGGTCTTCGGCCGGCTGTACTTGACCGGGAAGAAGGACGGCCAGCAGTTCACCAAGGACGACGAAGTGGTCGTCCGAGCACTGGCGGTCGCGGCTGGGATCGCGGTGGAGAACGCTCGCCTCTACGAGGAGGCCCGCAGACGCCAGCAGCAGCTGCGAGCGTCGGCCGAAGTCACCGCCGAGCTGCTCGGCGGAACCGCCCCTGCCCAGGTGCTGCGCCTCATCGCCTCTCGGGCGGCAGAGCTCGTGGACGCCGATCACGCGTTGATCGCGTTGCCGCGTGGCGCCGCCCAACCGGCACACACCGCCGAACTCGCCGTCGCCGTGCACATCGGACCATGCGCGCACGAGATGACTGGCATGACGATCCCCGTCGACCGCTCCGTCCCTGGGGCGGTGTTCTGCGACCGGACTCCGCGCAACGTGCCAGAACTCGCCCTTGGCCTTCCTGACGGGAAAGTTGTGACGCTCGGCCCGGCATTGGCGCTGCCGCTGCGCGCTGGCGAATCGACGGCGGGGGTGCTGCTCCTCATCCGCGACGCTGGCGGCGCGGGGTTCGACATGGAGCAGCTGGACATTGGCGCGTCCTTCGCCGAACAGGCCGCGCTCGCGTTGGAGCAGGCGGAAATCCGCTCCGCAAAACACGAGTTAGAGATGCTCGCCGATCGCGACCGGATCGCCCGCGATCTGCATGACCACGTCATCCAACGCCTGTTCGTCATCGGTTTGGGCATGCAGAGCACCCACCGCCGCGCCGCGAAAACCCCAGCTGTCGCGGAACGGCTGACCGAGCATATCGACCGAATCCACGAGGTCATCGAGGAGATCCGGACCGCGATCTTCGACTTGCACACAGCAGGCGACGGGGTCGCGTTGCGAGTTGTGCTGCACAAAGCCATCGCCGAGCTCACCGGGGACAGCGCGCTGCGGGTCGCGGTGCGAATGGCAGGACCGCTGGACGTGGTGCCCGAGGAGATCGCGGTCCACGCCGAGGCCGTGGTGCGCGAAGCGGTGACCAACGTGCTGCGGCACGCCGGGGCCACCGAGCTGTCGATCACCGTCACGGTCGGCGGCGACTTCGTCATCGACGTCGCAGACAACGGCAAGGGCGTCCCCGAGGTCGTCGCCCGCAGCGGACTGCACAACCTGGCGGACCGCGCGAGCGCATGCTGCGGGAGCCTCGCCGTCACGAGGCTTCAGACGGGGGGCACGCGGCTGGTGTGGACCGCTCCGCTACCGTGAGGGCACGTAGCCGCGCGAGCAATGGCGATCAGGGACGAGTCCGCCTAATTCGGCGGGATAGCGAGCCAGCGCGGCAGGGGATAGCTGCCGAACGCGCTGATCACCGTCATCTTGATCCCGGCGACGACGAGCACCCAGAGCAGTACTTGTTTCCCAACCGAGATCTCCCCTGGCAGGAAAACCGCGCCGGTGAGCAGCATTAGGGCGCTGCAGATCAACCAGCTGAACCGCTCCACAGGCGTGATCCGCACGATTCGGAGCAGTGGAGGCTTGTGACTGCTTGTTTTTGTGTCGACCATGCTCGTGCCTTTCTTTGTCGATGACAAGAACATCGTGTTGTAGATGACAAGACCATCGTGCGCTGTTACGCCGCTGCGCTATAGGGCCAAAAGTCATCGGGCGCAGTCCTTTCGGCCCAAGGGTTCGCGCCCCGACGGTTGGCACGGCGCGATCCTGTCCGCACCTGGCGCAATCGGGCATGTGAGTGGACTGCATGCCATGACGCGAATCTTGTTGGCCATGATGCGCCAGGTCGACGGCGTCGCCTTCTCGGAGCGAGTATGTGGCCGCTGCGGCGCGCACTTCCACATGGACGCGCTTGCCATGAAAACCGACCGTGAGAAACCCGCCGTCAACCGCAGCCGTTGCCCTGGAACGAGGTTTGCCGCCACCGCGAACCGGCGAGATCCGGGGAGCTTTCTGTAGCGGACGTCGAACGGCTCGTCGTCGACACGCAGACGGATCAATTTCCCGTTGGTGACGTTGACGACAGTCTGCCCGGACTCCGGATATCCGTACTCGGCTTCGGCGTAGGGCAGCCACCGTAGCTCGTACACCCCTCCCAGATAGGAGCCGGGCAAACCATGAGGTTCTCCCTCGTCGAAGTTCCCACGCCAGCCGATATGCCTGTTGGCGAGGGCGAACACCGGCTCTGTCTGCGCCAACACGTCCAGATCGAGCTGGGTTTCCCGCACTCGCCATGGCGCGACCTCGAACGCCGGGTGCTCGATCATGCCGAGCACAGCAGATCTGCTAAATCTGCGACGACGATGTCCGCGCCACAAGCGCGCAACCGCCTCGCCTGGCCCGACCGGTCAAACCCGACGACACGGTTCACCCCGACGACAAAAGCGAACCCGCCCTCTCGGCCAGCGGAAAAACCGGCGAACGTGTCTTCGAACACGGTGGCGGCGGACGGTGGGGCTCCGAGCATGCGCGCGGCGGTGAGGTAGGTGTCGGGGGACGGTTTGCCCCGCAGTCCGGGGCTGCGGGCGACGTTCCCGTCGACCAGGTTGAAGGGAACGAAACGCTCGCCCGTGCACACGGACCGCGCCCGCAAATATTCGTCCAACATCTCCCGCCACGCTTCTGCGTGCATTGACTCGTTACGTGTGAGCATGCCGTCTATTTTGAAGAGGCAGACCCGGGCGGGACTGGGCAGGCCGAGCGAGGACGAATAGCTTCCATCGGGAGGCGTGGTCACGGGAGGCATGGTTGCATTCCCATTCACATCTGCCGCGCAGCTTGTTGGCCTGCCACGAGCGCCGCAGCTGTCTCCGCTGACAGGTCCACCTGATGGCGGCGTAGAAACTCGAATGTCACGCGCGGACCGTCCACGCAGTCGAATGTTCTGTTCATCGCGTCAGCGGGAAGCAGGGCCGCGTATTGCTTGAGGCCCCTGAGGGCGTCCGTTGTTCTTCTTGGCCTCCATCGGCTGATCTCTGTCGTGGGGCTGGCTCGATGACCGGCAACTACGGCATTGCCAGCTCGCAGTTCGCCGCTGTGGGGCTTGCGCCGCCAGCGGTTGGTTGAACGTCCGTCTGCTGGGATACCGATTGCGCCCCGCTTTGTTCCTGCCACGAAAAGACGCGGCAGGAACAAAGCGGGGCGGGCATTGGCTTATTGCGCTGGCAGGGACAACGCCGTCGGCTCCGCGATCTGGCGCGACTCGTCTTGGCGTTGTCCGGCCCTCAGTGTGGGCGCTTTCCCATTGACGGCCGTCAGCCATTCGCCAAGGCGGTAGCCGCCCACATGATCGGCGGTGCCCGGGGCCTGCTGGTTCTTCTCCTTGGGGCCGTCGAAGAAGCGGAGCAACTCCACCGGGAAGGGCATGACCAAGGTGCTGTTCTTTTCCGCCGCGACATCGACGACGGTCTGCAACAGACGCAATTGCAGCGCGCCGGGGGTGTCCGCCATCCGCTCCGCCGCCTGGGCCAGCTTCTCGGACGCCTGGAACTCGCCCTCGGCGGCGATGACCCTCGCCCTGCGTTCCCGCTCGGCCTCTGCTTGGCGAGACATCGAGCGTTTCATCCCATCGGGCAGCGAGACGTCTTTGATCTCGACCCGCTCGATCAAAAGCCCCCAAGGCCCTTCGGTCGGCGCGTCGATGACGGCTTTGAGCTCGGCGTTCATCCTTTGGCGGTCCGAGAGCAGGATGTCGAGCTCGGACCCGCCGATCACCGACCGAAGCGAGGTTTGCGCGACCTGCCCGACAGCCCGCTCGTAGTCCTCGACTTTGATCAGCGCCTTCACCGGGTCGACCACCCGGAAATAGACCACGGCGTCGACCGTCACGGTGACGTTGTCCTTCGTGATCGCTCCTTGAGCGGGGACGCCGAGCACCACGGTGCGCAGGGAGACTTTGGCCATCCGGTCGGCGAACGGGACGATCACCCGCAGACCAGGCTCGCGTAACCCGGGCAGCAGCCGGCCGAACCGGAACACCACGCCTTTCTCGAACTGCTGCACCAGTCGCACGCTGGCGACCAACAGTGTCAATCCGAGGAGAACAAAAGCAAAAACAATGAGAGGAAGAGCGGTCGTCATGATTTGTTCCTGAACTTTCCTGAGAAGGTGCTCCGGCGACAGTCATTTCGCCTGTCGTCTGCCCTGTCCTCAACGCTACGTCGACGACAGCCTGCGAGGCAGAGGCTTTGGTCCATCTCCGTGGGGGCTTTCGGCACGAGCAAAGATCTGCTGCGCTGCTCGTTCCCATGCCGCGAGCGCGGCGGCGGCCGATGTTTCGAGCGGCGCGCTCGTGTCGACATCGGTCGCCTGTGTCCACGCTCCCGCGTCTGTCGCCATGGCTCGGGCGATGTCCGCCGTCGCGTCCGAAAAACCTGCCCGGCGGTGCGCGATACGCCGCTCGGCCACATCGGGCGGGGTGGTGCAGCGGAGCGCGACCACTGCTGCGTCAGTCTCGCGGCCGAGCTGCTGGGCTCGTTCGCGCTCTCCCGCAGCGCCCCAGGACGCGTCGAGGATCACTGATTCGCCGTGCGACAACGCGTCCCGCGCCCGTTCGAACATCACTTGGTACACCATCGAAGAGAGTTCTGGCGAGTACAGCCCGCTCGCGTACTGCCCGAGCTCCCCCGCGATCATGCGGGCGGTTTTCAGCTCATGCCGCACCAGGTCGCTGGAGATCACCTGTGCGCCGACTCGTTCCGCCAGCGCGTTGGCCAGTGTCGATTTCCCTGTGCCTGGCAGGCCGCCGACCAGCATGAGCCGGACTGCTCCGCGCTCCAGGTGGGCCGATGCCTCCGCCAAGTGCTGCCGCGCCTCCCGCCTGGACTCGTCGCAGCCTTGCTCGAAACGCAGGAACTCGACTTTCGCGCGCACCAGCGCCCGGTACGCGATGTAGTGGTCGACCAGCGAACGCGGCGCCGGGTCTTCGGCGGCGGCGAGATAGCCGCCGAGGAAGCCCCCGGCGAGGTCCGCCCTGCCGAGGTGTTCCAGGTCCATGACGAGGAACGCGGCGTCGTCGGCTCCGTCGACGAAACGCAGCCGGTCGTCGAAGTCGAGGCAGTCGAGGACCCGTGGTCCGTCGGGGAGGAGGAAGACGTCGTCGGCGATCAGATCGCCGTGGCCGTCGATGATCCTGCGCTGCGCGATCCGGTCGGCGAAAAGCGGCTCACGACCGTGGAGATAATCCGCGGCCAGCCGTTCGACCCGGTCGATCAGCCAGCCGTGCTCCGCCGCCGCGGCGAATCCCCTGATCTCCGTCAGGTTCGCCTGCCAGCGTCGGCGCGTCGCGCAGGCCGTCCCTTCCGCGTCGATCTGAGCGCTCCGCCTGGCGAGGCGGTGGAAGGACGCGAGCTTGCGGGCGAGCTCGCCCAGGCCTTCCTTCGCATCGGCTTGGCCCAGCGCCAAAAGCGACAGCCTGGCCTCCTCCGGCATCCGGCGCATCACGACGACCGGCTCGTCCGGCCCCCCGCCCGGTTCCGTCAGGTGGGCGACCCCGAGGTACACATCGGGCGAGAAGCGCCGGTTGAGCTCCACCTCGCGGATACAGGCGCGTTCGCGGTCCTCGGTCCGGCGGAAGTCCAGGAAGGCGGTGGCGATCGGCTTTTTGAGCTTGTACGCGCGATCGCCCACCAGGAACACCACGCCCGAGTGGGTCTCGGCAACATCCGCGTACGGGGTGTGCGCCACCGCTGCGACTGCCGCTGTGTCCAACAGAGTCTGGGGCATCTTGCGTACTTGTCCTTATCTGGAGATTCTGGTCCGCTGAAGAGCGGGCACAATCCATCCTGGGCGCCAGCCGGGTGGCCGCCAAGGCCAGAAAGCCATCGGCATCAGGGTCTTCCTGCTCTCGACCAGCCCTTGTCCAGCTGGCAGATTCGAGATACCGCCACACGCCAGTTAGGAGAGCCGCATGTTCCCCGATCTGAACCGCACCGGGTTTGTTGCGGGGCATTTCCTCCCGGAAGGATGGGGATCATGTCCGTATCGAAGAGGCCGACGCCGAAGAAGTATCCGCCGGAGTTGCGTGAGCGGGCGGTGCGCCTGGTGAGCGAGGCGCACCAGGAAGACCCGGAGCTCTCGCAGACCCAGGCCCATCAGCGGATCGGAAAGCGTTTGGGAGTGCATCACGAGACGCTGCGCACGTGGGTGAAGCAGGCCGAGGTCGACGCGGGCCGAAGGCCCGGCGTCACGACGGCGGAGTCCGATCGGGTCAAAGCGCTCGAGCGCGAGGTGAAAGAGCTGCGGCGGGCGAACGAGATCCTGCTCGCCGCGTCGTCTTTCTTCGCGCGGGAGCTCGACCCGCGACTTCCGAGGTGATCCGGTTCGTGGACGCGAACCGGGAGCGGTTCGGGGTCGAGCCGGTCTGCCGGGTGCTCAAAGGGCACGGCGTGAAGATCGCCCCGCGCACCTACTGGGCCGCCAAGTCCAGGCCCGCGTCCGCCCGCTCGGTCCGCGACCAGGAGCTCAAGGCTCTGATCACGGACGTGTTCGAGGACCGGCTCAAAGGCCGGGGCCTCGCGGGGGCCAGGAAGGTCTACCACCTTCTCAAACGCGACGGGCATCAGGTCGCCCGCTGCACGGTCGAGCGGTTGATGCGCGAGCTGGGCTTGAGAGGCGCGTCGCGGGGCGACGGCAAAGTCCGCACCACCCGGCGGGACGACTCGGCTCCCAGGCCCCCGGACCTGGTCAAGCGCCAGTTCAAGTCGGAGGCCCCGAACCGTTTGTGGGTCGTGGACTTCACCTATGTCGCGACCTGGTCGGGCATGGGTTTCACGGCGTTCGCCACCGACGTCTACTCGCGGCGGGTCGGCGGTTGGAGAACGGCCTCGCGCATGCCCGTCGAGCTCCCGTTGGACGCTTTGGAGATGGCCCTGTGGGTCTGTGAGAGAGCTGGTCAGAGCCTTGACGGGCTCATCCATCACAGCGACGCGGGATCGCAATACACTGCGATCCGCTACGCCGAGCGCCTCGCCGACGCGGGCGCCCTCGCGTCCATCGGGACGGTCGGCGACTCCTACGACAACGCCCTCGCCGAATCCGAGATCGGCCTCTACAAGCGCGAATGAGTCCGCCACGACGGCCCGTTCCGCACGGTGGACGAGCTCGAACTCGCCACCCTCTCCTGGGTCTGGTGGTTCAACGAGCACCGCATCCACTCCAAGATCGGGAACATCCCCCGGTCGAATTCGAAGCCAAGTATTACGCTCAACAACAACCCTTGACGGCGACCGCCGCCAAGCAAAACGCTCTGCACTAAACCCGGTGCGGTTCAATCAGCACGCGCTTGAAGCCGCTGTGTCGCTGGCCGCGCGGGCGCCGTCAGTGCACAACTCCCAGCCATGGTTGTGGCGGGTCGGCGGACGCGCCCTGCACTTGTACGCGGACCTGCGCCGCCAACTCGTCGAGACGGACCCGGCCGGCCGGGATCTACTCATCAGCTGCGGGGCGGCGCTGCACCATCTTCGGGTGGGCTTCGCCGCCTTAGGCTGGGGCGCGCAGGTGCGCCGACTGCCCAACCCCGCCGAACCCGCGCACCTTGCGGCAGTGACGCTCCACAGGAGCCAACCGGCGGCCGAGGAGGTTTCACTTTGCCTAGCGATCTCATCCCGCCGATCTGACCGCCGCAGACTGTCGCCCCGGCCGATCCCCGAGAACCTCCTTGAGGGGCGCTGCTCACAGGTGTCGACACTGCGGCCCGCCATGAGCTGGCAGCAGCCGCCGCTGTCGCCGCCTACCGGCACGAGGCCAGCCCCGCGTACCGCCGCGAGATCGCGCGGTGGAGCGGCAAGCGACTGTCGCCCGAGGGCGTCCCGTCCAGAAACACACCGCCGCCGACCGCCGTTCTCGGCGGCGTGCCGGGACGGCATTTCTCCTCGCCCGGGCTCTGGCAGGAATTCCCGATCAGCGTCGATGGCTCCGAAGCCGAGCTTATTGTGCTGAGCACCGTCGCGGACGACCGGTTGTCACAGTTGCGCGCGGGTGAGGCCACCAGCGCGGTGCTGCTTTGCGCGACCCGGCACGGGCTCGCCAGCTGTTCCTTCACCGAGGCGTTAGAAACCTCTGAGACACGCGGGAGGATCCGCGCGAATGTGACTGCGGGGAACTACCCGCAGATGATCGTGCGACTCGGCTGGCCGCCGCACGATGCCCCCGCATTGGCGGTGACGGCCCCGCCGAGCGGTGTACGAAATCCTGGGTCCGCTGTCCACCACCCAGCTCTACAAGCAGCCCTCATGACAGCGGCGGCTACACCTCCACGGCCGGGGCGTACCCCCACGCCATCGGCACGGAGGCGTGGGGGTACGCCCCGGCCGACAAAGAGCTGGTGCTGATCCTGATCCGCTCCGACCGCAAACAATCCGTCAACGCGGTCAAGCTCATCTCCGCCGTCAGCGGCTGGTCACTCGGCGGCGTCAGCACGATCAACCTGAGCCTGCACGCCTACAGCGAGCCCGACACCGCCCTGAAACTCCTCGGGGCCACCGGCAACCAGAAAGATGTGATCACCACCGCCACCCAAGAGTACGCCATCGGGCTCGGCCAAAACTTCGACGTGCTCCCCGGCCACGTCCTCGCCATCGGGATCTGGCAGCAGGTCAACCTGTTCGGCGCCACCCGAAAGCTCGCGGGCATCCCGCAAGTCGGCGTCAAGCCCCGCACCGGGGCGCCGATCAAAACAACCTTCGGCAAACTCACGAACCAAAGCTCCATCCCCGCCACCATCAAGCTCTCCGATATCACTTGGAGCCACAACGCCGCCGTGTGGGGAGCGCTCACCCACATCTGAACCGAAGGCGAGCAGCGGCGCGAAAGCACTGTTCGGCCGGATACTTGATACCATCAAGGCATGGCGAGACAAGGCGCAGTGGTGGCGGTGCCCCCGCCCGCTCAGATCCCCCCGCACCGGAAAGTCCTTGAGGCGATCGCCGAGATCTTCCGCGTCACAGGGTTCCGGCAAATCTGGGACGCGGACTTCGACAGTTCAGCAGACACCTCCGCGAAAGTCCAAAATCTCCAACTAGCGGGCACAGCCTGCGACAACACGCGGCTGAGAATCACCGCCCCCGACAGGGGACACGCCATACGCGCGCTGATCGCCGAACTCTCGGACCCACTTCCACGAGCGGCCCGAAGCCCCAGGCCCTATAGCAGCCGACCGAGTCAACGCGATGCTGCACGCGATGTTCGAGGCGTACGGAACTGAGCGGGCCATCGTCGCGCAGAGCGCGGACGACAGCCTGATGCCAAGGACGTTCATGGTGCGCTGCCTCCTCGACGGGCTGAGCGCGGCCGGAGACGGGCCCACGCTTGCCGAAGCGGCGTTGGAATTTCTCATCGACCTCGGCGGCCTGCAAAAGTCCACCGTGGGCCGGGTGGGCTAAGCCCCATCGTCTGCCAATATCCCCCGGCTGGCATTCGCGCAGAAGAAGGCAAGGAACGCTGTCGCGCGTCTTGATCAGAATTCGGGGGAAGGGCCCCAGCGCCTTGGAGACCAGCCCCAGCCTTCCGAGAAAGGGGCGTCTACAAACTCGGGGAATACCGCGCCGTTCACCAGCTTGAACTTCTTCCCGCCGCCGGGAAGCCGCAGCTCTTTTTGCTTCTTGCTTCCAACCTCTTTGTAGCGCACGATGAACTCCCACTCGTACGCTCGCTCAGCGGCCTCCCCGTAGCGCTCAGGACGAGCCCATATGTCTAGATGGACCGAAGCGCCTTCTTTCAGCCGGAAGTGGGAGTCGGAAAACCGCCGCTCGTCCGACGAGTCGGGAACGACAACACGCGAGCGGGGGATGTCCAGGTAGACGGTCACAGCACGGAATTTCAGATCCGAGCCTCCTGCCTGCCGTTCCACCACGACGCCGTCGGGAACTTGCAGCGGGGACGCCTCGGCGCCGAACCCCAAAATGTCGACGGCGGTCCCCTTCTTGCAGGTGATGAGAGCGAAGATCCTTTGACGGTGCGCTGCAATGCCGTTGTGCCGTTCGGCCCATCTCGGCAGGGTCAAAACCGATTCGCCGCTATCGAGCCCCGGCGAGTCCAGCGCAGTGATCTCACGCAGCCCCGCCTCCGTCACAGGAAGGTACTGAGGGAGCGTGTGATACGCGAAATGCGCCGCCCACTGCCTCTCCGCGTCAAGCTCCAGCTCGAAAACAACCGGAGGGCGTCGCAACACCCGTCGCCATAGCTTCGGGGCGGCGAGGGACCGGACCAGGTCTCCCGCGATACGCCCTTCCACAGGTGTCACCCAAGAAGACATCCGCTCGTCCGCCTTTCACCGACACATCCCTCGCCCATTGTGTACCAATCGCTTTCAGAAACGAAGACCATGCCTGTCACCCGCCAACGCCTCCTGCGATTGTGGGTGTTCGCCGCCCTGCGCTCCGGCAACCCCTACGTGTACGGCGGCAGCTTCGCCGAAGACCCCCGCGCGTCCACGGACTGCTCGGGGGCGGTGTTCAGCGCGGCCGCGATCCTCTCGGGCCTGGACCCGCACCGGCGTTGGGGCTCGACGGAGACGCTGCGCCTGGCCCGCCTCAACAACCAGCCCGCGCCGTGCGGGCTCGTCCCCGCCGCGAGCAAGGACGCGGTCCCCGCTGACGCGCCGCTGAAAGTCGGAGTCATGCACGGGGAGGGCGGGGGCGCCGCGAGCCACACCGCGTGCTCGTTCTTCCTCGGCGGGCGCCGGTTCGACTTCGAGAGCCGGGGCACGCCCGGCGTGCTGCTCGACTCGGGGGCGCGGGGCTGGGACGACCCTATTTTCACGGACTTCTGGTTCTTGCCCGGACCCGTGCTCGACGACCCGAGCGCGTGGCCGCTGCCGCCAGGTGTGGTGTACGGGCCGCTGGAGGGCACAGAGACGCAGCTCTCCGGGCGAGCCGGGGAGCCCGCCGCGTGGACGGGCGCGCTGCGCGAATTCCAACGCGCGGCCGGAGGCCCCGAGACCGGGGTCTACGACCCCGCCACCCTCCGCGCGGCCGAGGAGGCGCAAGCCGCGACGGGACAGCCGGTCACAGGTTTGGTGGACGAGGCCGTCTGGCGCGCGGCACGCGCCGCCGAACACGGCCCGGCCCCGTCCGACGACGGGCCGCCCGCTGTGTGGGCGGACGTGTCCGAATGGCAGGGCGCGGCCCTGGACGACTCCTGCCCGCACCCCGTCTTCTGCTTCCGCACCAACGACGGCGGCCACCGTGACCTGAAAGCAATCGCGAACGCGCGCGCCGCCAAGGCGATGCTCGACGCCGGGCGCCTGCGCTGCGTGATCGCCTAATACTTCTTCCGGCCTGGGGCGGCGAACTGCGACCTGCATAGAACCATCCTGGAGGACGCCGGGTTGTGGGGCGATGCGCGCTTGGTGACGATGGTCGACGTGGAGGGCGACGGAGGCAGGGTGCGCGGGGACCAGTCCCTAGAGGTGAACGACGAGGTCGCGCGGCTACGCCAGTGGCACGGCGACCCGCGCCGCGTCATCGGCTACTGGAACCCGACCGCCGACCCCGGCCTCTGGCCCTCGCGCCCCGAAGGCTTGCGCCTGGTGATCCCCCGCTACAACCAGCGGCCCGGCGACCTCTCAGAGGTGCCCGAGCCCTACCGCTCCGAAGCCATCGCGCACCAGCACACCAGCTCGGGGCAGTGCGCCCCGTTCGGGGCGTGCGACCTCAACCAATCCCTCGTCCCCCTGCCCGAGCTGCTCGACACGCTCGGGATCCCCACAACCAAGGAGGCCCCCGTGCCAGCCATGACCGACAACGAGCTCAACAGACGATTCGACAACATCGACGCCAAGCTCGACCAGATCCTCGCCCAGCACGGCCCCTGGCCCCAAACCGGCAACCGCACCCTCCTCGACGCTGTCGCGGCGATCGGGCAGAAACAGGGCGTGCCCGGCTGCCGCGACGTCCTCGCCGAACCACGACAAGCCGCCTGAACCACCAAGGAGAACACCTGATGATGACTATGCGCCTCGCATCTATCGCCCCCGACGCCCGCGTGCGGGTCTACCAGATCCTGCGCGCGCTCTTCCTCCTGCTCCCCGCCCTCGGCATAGCCGTCCCCGGCGACCCGAGCCTGTGGGACCAGCTCGTCCTCGCCGTCCTCGGCCTCGCCGGGGCGGCCGGGGCCACCCTCGCCATCGTCCACGTCCCGCCCGCGCAGGGCAAGCCCGAGCCGGGGGAGTGACGGTCACGCGGAGCAGCTCCCGGCATCGCACGGCCGCTGCTCCGCGGGCGGGCCGAGCGCGAACAACATAGCTTGCGGCTCTCGCGCAAGTCCAGCCGGAAAACAATTCCCCGCAGCGATACGCATCACTGCGGGGAATCCGCTTTTTCCCTGCGCCCAGGACGGCGGGGTTTCTTCTTCTTTTTCTTCGCCGCGGGGCATTATTCCTCTGAGAGCAATTCCCAGCCGCGCATTCGGGCTCGCGCTTGCAACGCCGCGCGCCGCAGCGTCTCGACGCCTGAGTCCTCGGCGTCTCTCACGCAGCTCATGCCCGTGCCTCCTTGCTTTTCCATTCCGGGCGCGCCCACACCAGGTCGTGCCTGCGGGCGGCTTCGTAGGCGCCTTCGAGGCTCCTGTAGTCGCACTCCAGTTCCGCGTCGTCCCACCACTGGGCGTTCTCGCTCCACTCGTAGACCGTCCACCACCCCATGTAGGGGTTGAACATGAGCCCGAACGCCGGGTACCTCCGCCAGCCCTCGGGCGCGGGCTCTGCGCGCCACACGGCGAGGAACATCATCTCCGCGTCGTGCTCGACCACAAACTCCACGCTCGTGCCGCTCATGCGGTAATAACGGCCCGCCTCGACGCGCAGGAAGAACTCCAAACGCTCGGCGCACTCCTTTTTCAGCCGCATCCTTTTCACATTGGGCATGTCGCTTGTTCTCATCGCTTCTCCTGCTCTAATTCCATATAGGTCGTTGATTTCTCCTGGCGGGCTCGAACATAGCTTGGGGCTTTCACCGGAGTCCAGCCCGGAGAAGCCTTTCCCGCAGAGCTTCCAATCACACAACAACCGCACAACAACCGCACAACAACCGCACAGCCAACATCCCACGGGAAAGACGGACAAAACCCGACTCGCGCGGGATCGCCCCGAAAAATATTGAGCACTCAGAATCAGGAGCACGTTTTGCTAGAACAACCCAATTCCCCCGTCCTGCTCGCGAAAGCGGCGGCGGCGCGAGGCTTGGAGCCGATCCTCGCCGACCATCGGGCGGCGCTGGTGCGCGGGGACGCGATCGCCCTGCTGCGCTCCCTGCCGGACGGGAGCGCCGACGCCGTCGTCACCGACCCCCCGTACAGCTCGGGGGGCGGCACCCAGGCCGAGCGCAACAAGGCCCCGAACCAGAAGTACCCGCAAAGCGGGCACAGCGGCCAGGCGCTGCCCGGCTTCGCCGGGGACAACAAAGACCAATACAGCCACCTCGTCTTCCAGCACCTCTTCCTCGCCGAAGCCCTGCGCGCCACCAGGGCCGCGGGGGCGTGCGTGGTGTTCACCGACTGGCGGCAGATCCACACCGCCGTCATCGCCCTCCAGACCGCCGGATGGGTCTATAGGGGCGTGATCCCCTGGGCCAAGAAGAACGCCCGCCCCATCAACGCCCGCTCCTTCCGGCACGGCTGCGAGTACGCCGTGTGGGGCACCAACGGCCCCCACGACCAGATCGGGCACTGCACCCCCCTCGCCGGGTTCGTCCACGCCAGCGCGCCCGCGCCGAACAAACGGGTGCATGTCAACCAGAAGCCCCCCGAAGTCATGGAGCACCTCGTGCAGATCGCACCCGAAAACGGGCTCGTCGTCGACCCCTTCGCCGGGTCGGGCGCCACCGGGATCGCAGCCCTCGCGCAAGGCAGGCGCTTCCTCGGGTGCGAGCACTCCCCCGACATCGCCCGCACCGCCGCGCAACGCCTCCAAGGCGCCCTCGACCAAGAGGAGCACGCGCAAGCGCCGATGGCGGCATAGAAGCTAAGGAGCGCGGCCCGCGCCGGAGAACAAGGACTACTTCTGCCAGGAAATAATCGAGCACAGCGCGGGCCGCGCGCACCCACCATAGCTCAACAAAAAACAGGGCGCCCCGACCATGACGGTCGGAGCGCCCTTCCTTATTTTGCGGGGCCGCGCTCAGCCGGGGTCGACCCCGGCCCACAACAAGCCCAGCCCCTCGGCCGCGGCGAACGCCGACTCCACATCCGGGCACACGGCCCCGACGTCCTCCCCGAAGCCCCAGCCGCGCTCGTCCGGGCCAGCGACCCGCCACACGCCCGCGTCGTAGTAGAGCTGGAACACGGGGTCCACAGCCTCGGGATCGTCGCAACGCGGGTCGACCCGGAACACGCTCAACGCCTCCAGCACATCGTCGTCGACCGCGATGAACTCCACCCGCTCCTTCAACTCGGCGCGGGCGTCGAGCCGCTCGGCCAACAGCGCCTCCAAACGCCCCAAAGCCCCGTCCATCACATCCATGATCCTTTCCTCCTTCCCGTTGTTGGAATCCCCGTCGCGCGGGGAGCGCGCAACCATGAGAGTTGCTGCCCGGCTGGGCTCCGTGACGTTGCTCGGGCAGCCGGTCGCGCGCCTGCGAGATGGCGTTGCCTCGCGACCAGTTCGTCTGCCCGGAACTGCCTCGCCCTCACGGGCCGGGGCTTCGCCCCGCAGCCGCTCGCACGGCTCGCGGGCCGAAGTGGCATCCCCGCCAGCTTCATCCGTCCGGTCTGCCCCATGCCGGGACTCGCTCATCAAATTAGCAGAACAATTGTTCGAAATCAAGCGCGGAGGGAGAGCTTCCGATCACTCCGCACGCCAGGCGACGGACCTACTCCGCGTAAGGGTCGGCGTATGACTGCGGGCCGTCCTTGGTGATCGCCGAAGGCATGTCCAGGTATTCGTCCGCGTGCTCAGCCGGGTAGTACGGCGAGGTCCAAACCATCGTCATACCTCCATGCGGGCGCTGAGAGACCGTGACGTGGTAGGAGGTCTTAGTCTTCACGCCGCCGGGACTTGTGCGGGCGTTGATGTCCCGCTCGGCGGGCCCATCCTCGTCATAGCGGTACGACCAGCCCCACTCGTCGAACATCCGCTTGAACGCTTCGAAGACCTGGGGTTGCGCGCCCTCAGGGAATCCCCAAATTTTATAATTAACCTGGAAGTTCCAGGCTCCTTTCGGGCCGACCGCGCCGCTGCCCGCGCCGCCTGTGGCACCGCCTCTTGGCGCTTTGAATCCGACCGTGAGGTCGTAGCCGAGCAGTTTCGGGACGACCTTGAGTATTTCGACGATGTAGAAGACCACGCCCTGGCGAACTGCCGCCTCGGTCAGCTCCGTGTCCACCAGCTCGGGGGCTGTCGCGTCGAACTCCTCGCGCAGATGCTCGGCCCAGGCGGCGTGGAGACCGCCGAGCACATCCGGCACCTCAGACTCTGCGACCTTCTGCCACAGCCGGGGGTCGTCGAGCGCTGGGGTCGCCGGGTACGGCAGCCGCTCCCACGCCGTGGATGAGACCGCGTAGCCCTCTAGGGTCTTCCCGTCCGCCGACCGGAGCAGCACTCGCGGCTCGTCTTCCTTCTCCGGCACCGAGAGCCAGTGCTGGTACGCGGGGACTGCGGCCTCGCCCGATGCGCGACGGCGGCGCTCCTCGTCGAGACGGCTCACCAAGTCCAGGGCGCGCTGCTCCGCGAGGGAGTCCCAGTCGCCCTTGAACACGATCTCCGAGTACAAACTGTCGCGACCGGGCTGCCAGCCCTCCTGCCGGGAGCTGTAGACCTCGGTGGACTCGTCGTCGTGTATCCGCGCCACGGCCAAAGGCTCGTCCTCGCCGATGAGCTTCGCGTAGTACTTCGTCGCCATCCGTCAGTCCTTCCAAGGCGTGCCGGGCGGAACCGGCACTTGGTCGAATATAGCTCGCATTATCTGCCTCAGCCGCCGCTTCTCCTCCAAAGGTGTCGAAGGGAGCCGCTCGACCTCGTAGAGCCGGTGGGCCTGCTCAGCCGCGTCCAGGCTCGCCCGCGTGTGGACCTGCACCTCGAACTCCACGTCATCGGGGCCCTTGAAGGTCATGTTCCGGCCTTTGTACCCGTCGCGCGCCCACCCTGGCGGGGACTTCTGTAGCGCGTAGCCCCGGTCGGACAACGCGGTAGCGACGGCGTAGCCGCTCGACCAATACCCCTCGTCTGGCACAACTGCCGTGTAGCGCACGGAGTCCTTGATGCCCGCCTGCACCTTGGCGATCTTCTCGTGGTCGGAAGGGTCCACGAACTCCAGCTCGCCGTCGAGCTTGCGCGCCAAGGAGTGCTCTGTCTTCAACCGGGAATCGAACCGCTCCATGTGTCCGTCCACGGAGCTGACCGCTTCCACGACAGATTTTGAGATCGCTGGCTCCGCCATGGCAGCTCGCTCGTAGATCGAGCGCGCGGCTTCTCTCGCTGTGTCGCTCGCCTCGTAGGACTCGTCGGGCGAGGGATGCGGGGGCTCGGTGTCCGGGGCGCTGTGCGCCCCCTGTTCGGATAGCGGCTCGGGGAGATGGTCGAGCCTGGCTGCGATCTTCCCGATGTTCTTCATCTCGACGCCGCGCTCGTCGAAATACGCGCTGTGGGGGTCGCGATGCTTCGGGCCTGTGGGGTCGAAGCCTGTCGAATGGACCGTGCCGCCGAACTCGTCGTGATGCGGCATGAGCCCGTGCCCGATCCCGAACCGGTCGAGGTGCAGCTTGCGCGCGAGGTCGACGACTCGGATCGGGTCGTCGGGGCGGGTCATGGTGTGCGCGCGCCCGTCGTCGAACGTGAGGCTTTGGCCTTTGAGCTTCACGCCGGTCACGTCGGAGACACGCAGGCCGGGGCTGCCGAGGTTGAGGACGCCGTCCGCGTTGAGCCCGTGCCCGCCTTTCGCGGCTTCGCCGACGAGCACGGTGCCGTAGGAGTGCCCTGCGACCATGAGCTTGTTGCCCTCGACCTCGTTGGTTCTTTGGAGCCGGTCGCAGTGATCCCGCAGCGCCTGCGCGCCCTCCCGCGCGTACCGCGACCTCGCGGCGCCGGGGACGAGGCTCTGCGGCGCGTGGTAGTTCTGGTAGTCGATCACAGAGATGTTGCCGTGGTCTAACTCATCCGCTATCGAGTGCCACATTCGTCGGCTGACTTCCATGTAGCCTGGCCGCTCCGCTCGCTCCCCGAGCCCGAACCAGTTCTTCAGGCCGCGTGGCTCAAGCCTCGGGTTGAGCTTCTCGTGGCCGGTGAAGGTGCCCGGCGCGAAGACGAGGGTGTGGGTGGCTTTGTCCGGGTCGCCGATGCTGGTGATGCTCCGCCCATCGTGCTCGAAGCCGAGGAGGAACCTCGGTGGCTGTTTAGGGCGCTGTTTGACGGATTCGAGGATGTCGTCGAGCGTGTGAAGGCGGTTCCGCTCGTCGCGTGTTAGGCCCTCGCCCTCCTGTTTGGCCCGCAGCTCGTCGCGGAGGGACTCCGCCGCCTGCCGGGCGTGGTAGTCCGCCTCGCGAACGGGTAGCTCCGCGTGCTCGCCGAACATCGGATGCTGCTTGAACAACTCGACGCGCTCCTGGGGGCTCGCGTAGTCCCACATGTCGCGGAGCGCTTGACGGTCGGCAGGAGTGTGCTCGTCGCCAGAGAACAACGGCTCGCCGCCCTCCAGCACATCCTGCAGTCGAAGAGCTGTCTCCGTGGCGTGCTCGCGCGGAGGCAGGTCGCCCCCGCGCTCTCCGACCACGGTGTCGGCGGCGGTCGACGGCGCGGGATCTAGAAGGCCCTCGCCGACGTGTCCGGCCAAGCCTGCAGGGCGCGCGGCATCCACGATATGCGCCTCGCTAAGCTTCGACACGGCGGCCTCGGGGAGCCCGCTCTCACGCCCGGCGAACGCCTTGGCTTCTCCCGCGCCGTGCTCAACGGCTAGCCTCGCCTCAGATTGCCCGGCTGTGGCTCTGAGCTGTTCGCCCGGTTTCGCGACAACGGGCTCAGTGGCTTTGACGGGCGGGAATTCGCGCATGCCAGCGGCTGCGCCCGTGTGCGGTTTATCACCAGCAGTGCTACTGAGGCTTGCGGCGGGCTGCTCCGGCGTTCGTTGGCTTGACGCGGCTGTGGGGCTTTCAACGCCGCTTGTGTTCGACCCAGGTTGGTCGCGGCCTGCCGGTTGGCGTTCCACGCTGGGGGGGCCGCTGCGTGAGGGCTCGCTGCTCGGGGCGGCTCGCTGCTGTTCGGGAGCGGGCTTCGCCTCTGGCGCGGTTTGCCTGGCCTCAGTGACTGGGACTGCTCGCTGTTCGTGTTGCGACTGCGCGTCGCGCGTTGGTGTGGCTGCGGGCTGGTGCCCATGCTCTTGTTGGCCTGTAGCTGGCTCGTGTCCGCCTGTGGTCGCGGCGAGTTCCGGCTTCGGCTCGGCATGGCTCGCGCCGTCATGCTCCAGCTGCTTCCCGTTCACAGCTGCCTCACCGAGCGGCTTCGGCGGACTGCCCTCGATACCGCCGCTGCCAGGGGTATCGATGTGGGGTCGGCCTCGGAATCCCGCCGCCGCGCCCATCCCCGCGCCGAGCCCGACGCCGCTGGCCCAGGTGTGCATGTCGGAGAGGTCGCCGCCTTGTGCTGCTGCCCCGGCCCCCGCTCCGGCCACGCCGCCAGCGAGGCCGGAGATCGCTCCGGCCGCGATCTTCCCGCTCGTGGTCCCGGCGTGCTCTCCTAGCGCTGCGGCGATCCCGTGGCCCGCTCCGCGCCCAGCGAGTCCGCCAACACTGCCGCCCGCGAAGCCCCCTGCGAACGTTTTTCCGGCCTGCCCGAGGTCCACGCCGTGGCGGTGCCCCTCTGCTGTCTGCTGCAGTTGGATGCCGAGGTCGAGGCCAGCGCCGATGCCACCGGCGATCATGCCTTCTTTGAAGCCGATCTTCAAGCCTTGGAGCATGAGCTTGCCGAGCGCTTTCATCCCGGCCTTGGTGACGAGTTCGCGGAAGAACCCCATGATCGCGGCGCGGGTGATCGCTATCGACCCGGCCGCGGCGATGCTGGACGTCCCGAGCGAGCACCACTCCAACGCGAGTTCCGCGCCAAGCTGGACCGCGAGCGCGATGAGCGACCCGATGATCATCTCTTTGGTGTATTCGACGTTGGTGGCGAAGTCGCCGGTCGCTGCGGCGAGCTTGCCCTGGAAATCGCCCTGTTGACGGGCCGCGTCGATCAGGTTTCTCAGGCTCTCGGCTATCGCGTCGTGCGCTTTTCCCGAGATCGCGTCGGCGAGCGCGTCGAGCTCGCGCTCTAGCTCTTGGACGAACGCCTCTGCTGCTTCCTGGTCCTGGCTGTGGTAGCCCGCGACCCGGCGCGCGGCTTCCTCGTCGGCCTCCGGCCACGGCGCGCCGCCGAGGAAGGTGAGCACCCACTGCACCCACCCTGGGATCTGCCGCCCGCCAGCCATAGCCTGTTACCTGGTTCTTCCGCTCACGCCTGCGCGGTGAGGCCCTGCTGGTTCGCGCGCTCCTGCTCCTCTAGCAGACGCGCGCTGTCGGCGAGGTCCGCGCCGAACGTCTTGCCCGCCTCCGCGATCTGCGGGCCGGACTCGTCGCCGCTCACGAGCCCGGTCTTGTAACCGTCGGCGCCGTTGGCGAACTGCTCGCCCTCCTCGCCGTGCCCCCACCACTCGCCCTCGCCGTCGCGGGCGCGCTTCGCGCCATCGTGCCCGGCCTGGTACTCCCCGGCGCGGCCCTTCACCCGCTCCGCTATCGCCTGAATCTTGCCGAAATCCGCTTCCAGATCGCCCATCGCCACTCTGCTCCTATCCGTCGTCGTTGGTCTACTTGTTCCGGCGCAGCCAGCCTGCGGAGTCTTCCGGCTCCTCGGGCGCCGCCTCCGCCTCGCCCGGCCGCGGCGTGGCCGGTGGGACTTGGCCCTCGCGGACCTGCTGGAGGAACTTCTCCGCCTCGTCCGCAGCGCCCGGGTCGACCATCCGCAGATAGTCCACCGGCTGGCGCCCGCCCTCCAGGGGCCCGGCGATCTCGTCCTTGATCGCCTGCTGCTGGGCGCGCAGCACCCCCACCGCAGAGTCGACCGCCTCCTTGACGTCCCTCTCCAGCACGCGGCGTTGCTGCTCGGGCATCTTCGGATCGACCACCCGAGCCTCCTTCACCGTCCCGTTCGCGTTCAGCACCACGACCACGTTCCCGTCGCGCGAGGTGCCCCGACCCGTGGTCTGCACAATCTTCTTGACCGCGTCGCCCATCCCTTCGAGCATGGCGGCGATCCCCGGCTCCCACGAGTCGTTCTCCTGCCGCTTGCCGCCCGGATCGGTCATGCCCTCGCCGCCCCGGACTGCTCGGAGTCGGCGAGTTCGAGCGACTGCTGCTCCCGCTGCTCGACCTCTTGCGCGCTCAGCTCGCCGATCACCGCGTCGACCGCCTGGTCCGCAGGGTTGTCAGAGAGCAACGCCTGGTCTTTCAAATAGTCGGGGACACGCCTCTCCCTCCCGCCCGCGCCTTGCTGCCCGTGCGGCATCCCGCCCATCGGCATCGACCCCATCCCGCCGCCATCGCCCGCAGCGGGGCGCTGGACCTGCTGCGCGGGAGAGGACGGCTGTGAGGCGGGTTGCGACTGTTGCGTGGGCCCGCCGTGCCCAGTCGCGGCCGAGAGCGGGCGCACGGACTCCGCGACGCCCCCACCGCCTGAGCCGAGCCCGCCGACCGGGGCCGCGAACCCAGCCGTGGAGCCCGGCAGGCCGGTCTCCGCGTCGCTCACGTCCAGCGCCTCGCCCGCCCCCGCGCCAAGCCCGTCGCCTTTGGTTTTGAGCGCGTCCGCGAGCCCCGAGGCGAGCTGGGAGGGGTCCATGCCCTTCCCAGCCTGGCCCGCGCTCTGCGCGGCCTGCCCGGCGGCCTGCCCTGCTTGTCCGAGCGCGTCAGTGAGACCTTTCGCCGCTTGGGACGGGTCCGCCCCGGTCGCGGGCGCTGCGGCCTCGTGTCCCGCGCTCGGGGCGTGCTGCGACTCCCGTTTCGCCTGATCGGCGAGGGCTTGGAGCGCCTCCGGTGATGGCGCGCCGCCCGATGGCGAGGAGGCCCCCTCACGGGTCACACCGGACGAGGCGTTCGGGTCTCCGGGGCTCTGAGGCTGCTGGAGCTCGCCGAACGGCGTGGGGTCTGTGTCGTAGAGGGCGTTGAGCTGTTCGCCGATGGCTCGCGCGGCGAGGCGCGCGGCGCCGGGGTTGGGCGGGCTGGTGTTGACCAGCTCACCGGTCGCCTTCACCGCGCTCGCCGCCTGGTCCGCGAACGGGCGCAGTTTCGCCCCGGCGTTCTTCATGGCGTCCGCGTTCGCGTACGCGCACCAGGCGATCTTCCACAAGGCTTCGAGGAACATCTCACGGAACTGTCCGTCGAAGTCGTTGTGGTCGACGGCGGAGCACGCTTTGACGGCGTCGCCGAACGCCTCTTCGAGCTTGCCGCCGTGCCCGGCCATCGCGTCCGCGATGTTCGCTATGGCGAGCGGGTTGATCGATTTGACCACCCCCTGGAGCGTGTCGAACCGCTGGCTCGTGTAGTCCTCGCGCCTGCCCATCGCGACCCCCTACTTCTTGATCCCGCACGCGGGGTTCACGTCGTTCGCCGCGCCGCTCATTGCGTCCGCGTGCTCGTCGAACTCCGAGTTCGAGCCATGCCGCTCCAGGACGTCGGCGAAGCTGCGGACGATCTTCACGTAGGAACGCAGGTTCTCCGCGAGGCTGTCGGCGAGCTGCGGCGTGATCGCGGCCTCGATCTTCGCCGCGCCGTCGCGGAACTCCTTGGCGAGGGCGTCCGCCTTCGGAGCGGCCTGGGGGTCCGAAAGCGGGACGCTCTCGGGCACCTCCTTGGTGAACTGCTTCTCTGCCTTCGCAATCTCGTGGGCGGTCTTGTCGAACACTTCGCACACCGCGCTCGCGGCCTCCATCGCGGACTCGCGCCCGGACTTCGCCGACGATGCGGGCGCAGCAGGGCTCGATGTGGTCGCGGCCTGTTGCGGCGCGGCTGCGCGGGAGCATCCGGCTGCCGCGAGCGGTACGACGAGGAGCGCGAGGGCGCGGCGTGCGTTCACGGCTTGTACTCCTCGTAGGCGTGGATGATCGAGGCGACGTTGTCGTAGTCCTGCTCAGTCAGGTCGCGGAAGCCTTTGTGCGCGATGTCTTTGAGCGCGTCCACCGCCGAGGCGAGCCCTCCCAAGGTCATCACCCAGCTTTGCGGGGAGTTCTCCAGCATATTTTTGATCGCGCCGTCCACAGCGCGCCCGTCCGAGCTCGACCCGCACGCAGGGGTCGAGGACCACTCCACGAGCGTGTTCGCGCCCTGCGCGAGGCCGTCCACCGCGACCGACAACGCGTCGAGCGCTCCGGTGATCGCCGAGACCCCGTGGTCGGTTACCTTCACCACCCCTGTTGCGGTCTGACTGTCGCCGCCCATGCCGTTCTCCTTCCCGCCGCAGTGCGCGGCTTGCCACTAGTATTGTTCATCGCCGCGCGTCCTTCCACGCCAGGCGCTTGGCCCGCTCCACCAATCCTTGCACCAGGTCGAGATCTCCTCCGACCGCGAGCCGCTCGTAGCCCAAATCCGACAGCGCCATGCGCGCCTGCGCCTCGCTCCGCGCGCCCGCTGTGGCGCTCGCGATCAGCACGGAGACCCCCGCCACAAGCATCGAGAACGGCTCGAAGCACGCCTGGACCGCGCCCGCCCGTTCCTCGAGCCCCAGCTGGGCGACCGACTCCCGCCATTCGCCCAGCTCCCACGCGGCCTGACGCACCACGTCCCGAACACGCCCGGCCAGCTCCGCGCCGAACGGCTCCGAACGGCGCAGCACCCCCACCGCCTCCAACAAGGCCGGGCTGTCCTCGGCGTAGCTGTCCTCGACGCACGAGACCGCCAGCTCCTTCGCGACCGGCACCACAGCGGCAGGGGGCAACGCCCCCAAAAACGCCGACACCCCCGGATCGACTGCCTGCAAACGGCTCGCGCCGCCTGAGCCCCAGCCCGGGGCCGCGACAAGTGTGACGGCCTCCCTGCGCAGCTCATCGGTGGGATTTCTGGCGTTGACCCATCGGATCGCCCCGGCCAGATCCTCCGAGACCTGCGCGCTAACCGCGACCGCCACCAACGCCGCCTGGCCTCCCCGCTCCCCGACATGCCAACTCGCCCACGCCCAGGCGTCCGCCGCCGCCTCGGGCCACCCCGAGACCTCGGCAGGAGCGGCCCCCGAGCCCGCCGCGACCCCGTAGGGCACCACAACGCCCGGCGGCGCCCAGTTCAACCCCTCCTCGAAGAACGCCCGGTAGTACGCGTGCCCGCCCTCGTCTTTGAACACCGCGACAGCCGACCCGGTCGGCGGCAGCCCCCACACCGCCCTCGCCGCGTCCAAGCTCCCCGCCAAAGCCGAAGCGCGCGCGACCGCCTCGTCCAACAGCCCTTGGTCCGGGTCCGCCCCCGCGAGGAGATACCCGTCGCGGACCCCGGCTGCCCCTGTGCCACTGGCCCCGAGGAAATGCCCGGACGGGGCGACCCGGTTCGGATCAGCCGCCGACCAAGGCGTGTGGTCCGTGGACATCGGCGGCGGCGCGAGCGCGGCAGCGCCCATCGCGGTCGTCGTCGCGCCAGGGTCCAGCTGCGCTCCCGCGTGGTGGCGCTCGTCCGAACGGTCCTCTTGCGCCTGCCGCTCAGGCGAGGGGCGGCTCGCGGGCGTTTGCGTCCCACCAGCCTGCGCCCCTGTGGAGGTCTGCTTCGGATCTGTCGGGCGCGCCGTCACGATGCACGGGTGCGTCCTCTGCGGCCTTCGGTGCCTCTCCCATGACCCGGCTCTTGGCCTCGTGCTGCTCCGAGGCGGTCGCGACGCCTCCTCCGCGCCGGGAAGCCGCGTCGCTGTCGTCTTCGGAGTCGCCGCCGCTGTTGGACGCGATGGTCTTCGCGGAGTCGCGGAGCTGGTCTGCGAGTTCTTGGCAGGCTTTGCGGCCTTGGGCGATCTGGTCGGCGATCTCCGCGTCGACGAGGTTGCCGGGTTTGTTCTGCAGCTTGGCCCGGAACCGGATCGCGTCCACACGGGACTTCACAGTGCTGGCGACCTGGGCCATCTTGACTTTCGTGGTGCGGATGTCGTCGGCGAGCTTCTGCGCGTGCGCGCGGTCCTGCTCGGAGGCGTCGCTGTTGTCCTCGTAGTCTTTCGCCCGGCGCTCGAGCGCGTCGCGGGCGGCGTGCCCGCCGTCCCCGGTGAACACCTCGGCAAGCAGCCTCGCCTTGCCGTCGAGGGCTTGCGAGCAGCCGAGCTGGCAGTCGCGCACGTCGGCGAAGCGGTCGGCCCATGCCTGGACGAGGAGTTCGCTCAGCTCGACCCACAAGCCGTCGACGACCTGTGCTTCTATCTCCCCGGTCGGGCGCGGGTACCCGGCGCTCACAGCTCGCCCGCCGCCCTGCGCTCGGCCTGCGCCGCGAGCGCGCGCTCGACCTGGTTCTTCTCCGCGTCCCCCGGCGCGAACCGGAACAATCGGACCTCCGGTAAGAACTCCTCGTCGCGCTCGCGCATGTACTCAGGATCGTTCACGACCGGCCAATCAGCGACCCCGTAGGTCAAATCCAGCCCCAGTTCCTCCCCGAACCCCGGCACAATATCCCCGACAGAGGGCACTCGCGCGAGCAGCGGCGCGACGACCTCGACGCACCAGGCTTGCGCCTCGATCCCAGCCTTGCGCAACGCCCACCCGAGTTTGCGCCCCAGCTCGGGCTCGCGCTGCAAGAACACCTCGCGCACCAGGCCCCGCCCGTCGACCTCGACCATCACATCCCCCACCGCAGGCGTGGTGTGCAGCGTGAACCGATACGTCTTTTTGCGGTCGCGGTGCGCCGCGAGGTCGTCCAAATCGCCCTTCCCGCGCCTCGCGCTCGCGCGCTCCAAGAGGAGTTTGAAATCCTCGACCGCGCCCTCCACCTGGTCGCTCACCCGCGCGCCTGCGGGCAGGTACGGCGATTCCCCCGCTTCCGGCGCGGGGACGCCCGGTTCGAGGAACGCGGTCGCGTGCGCGACGCAGCGCCGCGCCAGCCACATCGCCCCCTCGTAGGCCGCGATGACGAACTCGCACCCGCCCACCGTCAACCGCAGCAGCCCGAAGCCGGGGTCGTGGGAGGTGCCGCGCTTGGGAGCGCCCCCGATATCGACGGCCCCGGTGAAGGCGGGCGCCTGGAACGACACCCCGCCGCCCGCGATGAAATTCTCATGCTGGTCGAACTCGGCGGCGAGCCTGTCCCCGGCCTCCGCGAGCTTGACCTCGCTCTCGTCGCGGCCCTCGTACCAGTCGTCGGGCCGCTTGCGGACCATGTATTCGTTCGCGAGCCCCTGCCACACGCCATCGGTCATCTCATGACCTTCCCGATGTCGTCCCCCGAGGCGGTGTCCGTGCCCGTGGTGAGGTCGATGCCCGAGAACGTGGACGCCAAAGTGTCGTCGGCCTTCTCAGAAGCCGCCTCGTCCCGACCCCGCGACCCCTCCAACAGAGCGAGCAGAGCCTCCTTCACCGCGACGCTGGCCTCGTCGGACGCTCCGCCCAGCTCCGGGCGGCGCTCCCGCGCCTCGTGAGAGTCTTTCGAGGCGTTCTTCACCGCCTCCTGCGCTTCCAGCGCGAGCGCACGAGCGCGATCCGGGTCAAGGTACACGTCGGCCGGGTTCGCAGGCGCGGGGGTCGGGTCAGCCATGTGCCGCCCCCCGAGGGGCAGGCGGCGGCGCATGGAGCCTGTGGAGCCGCGCGCCGCCCCCCGACGTGGGGAGGGAAGGGGGCGGCGCGGGCAGACCAAATAGCGGCGCGGGCAATACTGCTGTTCGCGCGGCCATACTTGCTTCTCCCAATGCTTGGGCCGAGACGCGAGGGTTTCCGCTCCCCGACGATCCGGCGTTCTTTCCGAGCACTCTAGCCACCGCCACAGCACCGCGCAAGCCCGGCGCGCTCACCGCAGCGCCCAAGCCAAGCCAGCAGCCACAACCAACGCGAAGCCGCCAGCCGCGAATCCTGTGGACAGCGGTCGGCCGAGGAAGAATTCCGGCAGCCGCTCGACCCCTCCGAGCTGCCACTGCGCCCGGTGCTTCACCAACAACCAGACCGCCCATACCACGGCGAAGAACGCGAGCACGCACTGCGCCACCTCCTCGCCGGGACTGCCCACACCTCGGTCGAGCCGCCAGAAATCGAAAGCCAGGATGAACACCTGCATCACGGCCACCACTATCGGCACCCAGGGGGAATCCCACACCGAGCGCCCGCCGCTTCGCCCTTTGGCCTCGCTCATCCGCAGAACCACGCGACCATCACGGACGGGTAGGAGACCAAGCCCGCGACCGCGAACGCCGTGAGCGCCGGGCGGTCCAAAAAGAAGTCCGGGATCTCGGGAAACACCTCGTCCCTGCCCTCGTCCTGCATCCTCACGAACAGCCACGCCGCCACAGCTGCGAGCAGATAGGCCCAGGCCCAGCAGAACATCGCCACCCACGGGTCGAGCAAGTCGTGATAGAACGCCCACGACTCCCAAAACATCCCCACGCCCATCGCGACGACTATCCCAGCCATCACCACCGGCCAACCCCTCCACATGTGGGTGTCCGTCCGACTTTCCGCTTCCCTCGCCATATGGCTCCGCCTCTCCGTCTCTCCCGCAGGAGTCCCAGTCGTTCTGAATTTGACGCGATCCCCGAGCCGCACGGCGCGCCGAAGCGCCCCGTGAAACGTCACCGGAGAACGCGATTGACAGGGACCATAGCATGCGGAATCGCCCTTGGCTAGTCTCCGATATACCGGAATCTAAATATGGATACTTACACGTAGCCTGATAGACGGAAACTCTCCGGGTTGGGACGATGCTGACCATGCAGCCCCGTCCCAGCACCAACACCACGAGCCGCTGATGGGCCGCAGGGAACTGCGCGGCTTCAACCCCGAGGCGCTCGCCGCCAGGCGCAAGAAGCTCGGCATGGCCCGCCAAGACATCGCCCGCCTCGCGGAAGTCTCCACCAAGACCATCTGGTCATGGGAGACCGGCGCGAAGAGCCCGCAGATCGACCGGCTCGCCCGCGTCGCCAAAGCCCTGCGCACCACCCCCGCAGCCTTCATCGCCGTGCCCAAGGGGCAGCGCACCCTCGCGGACCTTCGCGCGATGGCCGGGCTCACCCAGCCCCAGCTCGCACGAGACGCAGGGATGAGCACCACCGCGCTCCAAGACCTCGAACGCGCAGAGACCCGGCTCACCGAGCATAAGGCCGAACTCCTCGCCCACGCGCTCGGGCTCACGCCCGAGATTGTCCGCGCGGCCTACGAACGGGCCCGCGTCCGCCCGCCAGGGGCTCCCGCCTAAGCCGCCCGCCTGACGCGCTCACGAGCCGAGCGGAGCCTCCGCAGCCGCTTCACCAACACCGGATCCGCACGGTAGGCGGCGGGATCGTCCAACAGCCGGTTCAGCGCCTGGAAATAGGCCACCGGGCTCTCCCCGAATCGAGCCCGGATCGCGGATTCCTTCCCCGCGCCGGTCTTGAACCACAGGCGCTCGAAGGCGAGCCGGTCGGCAGAGAGCGGATCGAGACCAAAGGCGTTCTTCATGCCCGCGATCATCACACCGGCCACCGACAACCCCTGGATTCCAGGGAGCGTGCGTGGAGCAAACGTGGAGCAGAGCCGCGAAAACAGGCCCGTGGAGCAGGAAATGGAGCAACCCGACCTACCCACAGTCGTGGAGAAACGCACAAAGACTGCAATCACGTCCAGCAGCTCATCCCCGAAAATGCACAAAGACTGCACCACGCTCACCCATACTCGCAGGTCAAAGACACACTGCTAATGTGTTGCCCGGGCAACCGGGCCGAGGGTTCAAATCCCTCCGTTTCCGCCAAAACCTCATGCAGAAGG